>ERZ1673815.29-NODE-29-length-44501-cov-33.368492_pt1 | contig 44501 bp, 42 predicted proteins | sample MGYA00580147_ERZ1673815 | MGnify/ENA primary metagenome ERZ1673815 (study PRJEB41219, sample SAMN04549617) | soil metagenome | isolation source: soil | place: USA: Puerto Rico, Laguna Bouqueron NWR | collected 2009-06-01 ...
TGAGACATTTCTGTTTCAAATTCCGTCGTTTTTGTCCCATAGACCGTGAATCCGGTACATCTATGGGACATTTCAGCTTATTTTTCAACTAATTTTGTCCCATAGAGCTGTTCTATGAGACATTTCTGTTTCAAATTCCGTCGTTTTTGTCCCATAGACCGTGAATCCGGGAATTCTATGGGACATTTTATTTTACTTTTCAACTAAATTTGTCCCATAGAGCTGTTCTATGAGACACTTCTGTTTCAAATTCCGTCGTTTTTGTCCCATAGACCGTGAATCCGGTACATCTATGGGACATTTCAGCTTATTTTTCAACTAATTTTGTCCCATAGAGCTGTTCTATGAGACATTTCTGTTTCAAATTCCGTCGTTTTTGTCCCATAGACCGTGAATCCGGGAATTCTATGGGACATTTTATTTTACTTTTCAACTAAATTTGTCCCATAGAGCTGTTCTATGAGACACTTCTGTTTCAAATTCCGTCGTTTTTGTCTCATAGACCCTCATGTAGCGCTAGGCTCACCACAGAGTTTTTTATTGTAGACCGCAATTCCGCCACATATAAAAAGAATTTTTCCCTTCTATTTCGGAAATCTTGTAAAACATGGTAAAATAGTAGATAGTTTTGCAAAATGCATTGCGAAATACGATTGCATTTGCTTCTATAGGATCATTTTTTTCTGAAAAATGTGGAGGTGAAATCATGTCCAGAATTTCAAAAGAACAAGTAAAGCATGTGGCTGATTTAGCCAGATTGTCATTCAGTGAGGAAGAAATCGAAAAGTTCACGACTCAATTGGACGCCATTATCGGTTTTGCCGAACAGTTGAACGAACTTGATACAACCAATGTAGAACCAACATCCCACGTTCTTGATATTAAAAATGTATTGCGTGAAGATGTGGCTGTTCCCGGTTTACCAAGGGAAGAAGTTTTAAAAAATGCACCAGACCATAAAGATGGACTTTTCCGTGTACCATCTATTCTTGAGTAAGGAGGGATATCCATGTCACTATTTGACCATAAAATGAAAGATTTACATGAGCTTTTACAAAAAAAGGAAGTTTCCGTTTCGGACTTAGTTGATGAGTCATTTAAACGAATTTCGGAAGTGGAAGGTAAAGTCCAAGCCTTTTTAACCTTAGATGAAGAAAATGCTCGGAATAAAGCAAAACAGTTAGATGAAAAACTTGGTGGCGGCGATTCAACCGGTATTTTATTTGGTATGCCGATCGGAATTAAGGACAATATCGTGACAAAAGGTGTTCGTACCACTTGTGCGAGCAAAATTCTCGAAAACTTTGACCCGATTTATGATGCAACGGTTATGCAAAAATTACATAATGCCGAAACAGTCATGATTGGAAAATTGAATATGGATGAATTCGCCATGGGTGGATCGACCGAAACTTCCCACTATCAAAGAACATACAATCCTTGGAATTTAGACTATGTTCCGGGTGGGTCTTCCGGTGGTTCGGCTGCTGCGGTTGCTGCCGGAGAGGTTCCATTCACATTAGGTTCTGACACCGGTGGATCGATTCGTCAGCCGGCAGCTTATTGTGGTGTCGTTGGCCTAAAACCTACATACGGTCGCGTTTCCCGATTTGGATTGGTTGCTTTTGCGTCTTCCCTAGATCAAATCGGACCAATCACGAGGAATGTTGAAGATAATGCGTATTTACTTCAAGCGATTTCCGGTGTTGATCCATATGACTCAACTTCCGCCAATCTTCCGGTTCCAAACTATGTAGAACAACTGACCGGAGATGTAAAGGGATTACGGATTGCCGTCCCTAAAGAATATTTGGGGGAAGGTGTCCAAGCATCCGTACGTAACGCCATTTTAGAAGCACTGAAAGTTTTAGAAAAATTAGGTGCGACATGGGAAGAAGTGTCCCTTCCGCATTCGAAATATGGTGTAGCAACCTATTATTTACTTGCTTCTTCTGAGGCGTCATCCAACTTGGCTCGTTTTGACGGGATTCGTTACGGTTACCGGGCACAAGGAGCTGAAAACTTAATTGATTTATACAAAAAGACCCGTTCTGAAGGATTTGGTGATGAAGTTAAACGCCGGATTATGCTTGGAACGTTTGCCCTAAGTTCCGGTTATTATGATGCCTATTATAAAAAAGCGCAACAAGTACGGACATTAATCAAGCAAGATTTTGATAAAGTGTTTGAAAAATATGATGTGATTCTTGGACCGACAGCACCAACACCGGCATTTAAAATTGGCGCCCAAATTGATGACCCGTTAACGATGTATGCGAATGATCTTTTAACGATTCCTGTTAATTTGGCAGGCGTACCGGGGATTTCCGTTCCATGCGGTTTTGACAACGGACTTCCAATTGGTTTACAAATCATCGGTAAACATTTTGATGAAGCGACTGTTTATCGTGTCGCACATGCATTTGAACAAGCTACTGACTATCATAAACAAAAACCACAACTGTAAGGGGTGAAAAGGATGAATTTCGAAGCTGTTATCGGTTTAGAAGTGCATGTTGAGTTAAAAACCCAATCGAAAGTTTTCTCGCCTGCACCGGCCCATTTTGGCGCAGAACCAAATACAAATACGAATGTGATTGACTTAGGTTATCCCGGCGTACTGCCTGTATTAAATAAAGAAGCGGTTAACTACGCAATGAAAGCGGCAATGGCTCTTAATTGCCAGATCGCAACCGAAACAAAATTTGACCGAAAAAACTATTTTTATCCGGACAATCCGAAAGCCTACCAAATTTCCCAATATGACAAACCAATCGGCGAACATGGCTGGATTGAAATTGAAGTCGACGGGAAAAAGAAAAAAATTGGAATTACTCGTCTTCATTTAGAGGAAGATGCAGGAAAATTATTCCACGGAAACGATGGTTATTCATTAGTCGATTTTAACCGTCAAGGAACGCCGCTCATTGAAATTGTGTCTGAGCCGGATATCCGTACACCGGAAGAAGCGTATGCTTATTTGGAAAAATTGAAATCGATTATCCAATACACCGGCGTTTCTGATGTCCGTATGGAAGAAGGTTCCTTACGTTGTGACGCCAATGTTTCCATCCGCCCAATCGGACAAGAGGAGTTTGGCACGAAAACCGAATTGAAAAACTTAAACTCGTTTAACTTTGTTCGAAAAGGTCTTGAATACGAAATTAAGCGGCAAGAAAAAGTTCTTTTATCCGGCGGGGTCGTCCGTCAAGAAACGCGCCGTTACGATGAGGCAACCGGTGAAACGATTTTGATGCGGGTAAAAGAAGGTTCTGAAGATTATCGTTACTTCCCGGAACCGGATCTTGTTGATTTATATATTGATGAGGAATGGAAAGAACGCGTTCGGCGGGAGATTCCGGAACTTCCGGATGCACGAAAAAAACGTTATGTGGAGGAACTTGGTCTTCCTGCCTATGACGCAATGGTCTTGACATTAACGAAAGAAATGTCGGATTTCTTTGAAGCAACAGTTGCAGCCGGGGCAGGCGCAAAACAAGCCTCCAACTGGCTCATGGGTGAAGTTAGTGCTTATTTGAACGCTGAACAAAAAGAACTTCACGATATTGCTTTAACACCGGAAAGTTTAGCAGGTATGATCAAATTGATTGAAAAAGGTACTTTATCATCTAAATTAGCGAAAAAAGTATTTAAAGAGCTCGTCGAAAAAGGCGGCGATCCGGAAAAAATCGTGAAAGAAAAAGGACTCGTCCAAATTTCTGATGAAGCAACATTGTTGAAATTCGTCACCGAGGCTTTGGATGCCAATCCGCAATCTATTGAGGACTATAAAAACGGGAAAGACCGGGCAATCGGCTTCCTTGTTGGTCAAATCATGAAGGCAACGAAAGGACAAGCCAACCCGCAGCTATTGAACAAGATTTTACTAGAAGAAATTAAAAAACGATAATATGAGATGAGGGAACCGTTTCGTTAGGCGGTTCCTTTTTTCAGAAAAAAGTACAGGTAAAAATTCAAGCTCTTGAGGGCAAATTTAGCGGTGGAAGCCCGAAAAGAATAATAGTGTTTTTGTTCATTCAGTCACAAACAGTACATATTCAATCCCAAAAATTTTTTATTAAAATAAAATATATTTGCTCATAAAATCACAAATCAAAAGAATGTAAATTCCATCTCAAAAACTTTATAATTATAAGTACATTCAATATTTACGGTGAGGTGGTTATGTGGCAACACTTATCCAGTGGTATGAAAAAGGAATGACTTATCGACAGTATATTGATCAAATGACTGTCAATAAAGAAGAAATGCTTTCCATATACGAACGGTTTCAACTAAGTCCAGGGAACGTCGAAACTTTAAAAAATTTAAAAGGAAAGAACTTAAGAGTAATTGTAATAACCGAGGATTGGTGCGGTGATGCCATGCTTAACAACCCAATATTCATGAAGATTGCTGAAACCGCTGGAGTGGAAGTTCGGTTTCTTCTCCGTGATCAAAATCTTGAGCTGATGGATCAATATTTAACGAATGGGACGTCCAGATCAATTCCTATATACATATTTATTGATGAAAAAGGAAATGAATATGCCGTATGGGGACCAAGGGCACCGGAAGTTCAGGAATATGTTGAACATGAGCGTGCCAAATTACCAAACAAAGAAGCACCGGAATTCTCTGAAAAACAAAAGGAAATGTATAAAGCCATGAAAAAACATTTCTTGGAAGATGAACAAGTATGGAAGCAAGTCGCCACGAGCATAATAGGGAAAATAAAGTGAAACTTCCATCGGCGGGTTCTCTTCCCACTGATGGTTAGTTGAACTAATCGGACGCTTGGGGGCAGTTCGTACCACAATTATCCTTTGTAAAACTTGAAAATCTTGAGGTGTAAGGTTGTAGGACTAACTGCCCGTTAAGGTGAAAAATAGTTAATAATACGGATTTTAATCCGAGCATGGTATATTAGATGATCATTCATGGAAGGGAAGGATAATAAATGGACTATATCACATTAAACAATGGTTTAAAAATGCCACAGTTAGGCTTTGGTGTTTGGCAAGTATCCGACGAACAAGCAACACCTGCTGTAAAAAAAGCGTTGGAAGTTGGCTATCGTTCCATTGATACGGCAATGATTTACGGAAATGAAAAAGGGGTTGGTCGGGCCATAAAGGAAAGCAATGTTCCCCGTGAAGAACTTTTTATTACAACAAAAGTATGGAATGCAGACCACGGGTATGAAAATACATTAAAAGCATTTGATGCAAGCTTGGAACGTCTTGGCCTTGATTATATCGATTTATATCTAATCCATTGGCCGACACCAAAATATGACCAATATGTCGATACATACAAAGCAATGGAAAAAATTTATAAAGACGGGCGTGCCAAAGCAATAGGTGTTTGCAATTTTGATATCGAGCACTTAGAACGCTTGCTTAATGAATGTGAAGTTGTCCCGGTTGTTAATCAAGTGGAACGTCACCCGTATTTCCAACAGAGGGAGCTCCAAGATTTTTGTGAAAAACATCATATTATCATTGAAGCCTACAGTCCGTTAATGAATGGAAAAGATGTATTAAATGATTCTGTTGTGAAAGAAATTGCGAAAGCCTATGGAAAAACAGCAGCTCAAGTCATTCTTCGCTGGCACTTGCAAACGGGGGTTATCACGATTCCGAAATCGGTCACACCTTCACGTATCGAGGAAAACTTTGATGTATTTGATTTTGAATTAACGGCGGAAGATATGGAAAAAATGACGGCATTGGACAGAAATTTACGAATCGGTGCTGTACCGAGCGAATTCAACAAGAGATAAATAAATGATTAAAAGACAGTTTGCGTGACTGTCCGATTCCAAATAATCACTTATGGTCTTCATACCTGCGATGGAGACCATTTTTTGTTAGTCGTAAGCCTGACGCATGTAACATTAAATATTTGTCGTTCTACATATTAAAGATATCCATTTTTTGGTTAGTCGTAAACTCGATGCATGAAACTCTCCAACTTTTTTCATGCTTATCGTATGAATTTTCTCCTTTGTTATTTCTTAAGAATTTATTTTTAGAATCCGAGTGTTGGGTTGTCTTTCAATTTCAAGGGGCGTATACTGATAATATGAAAATTAAATAAAAATATTTAGACACCATTTTAAAGTGCCATACTAGGAGGATCTAAATGAGTTATGGTAGTTATCGTGATGCATGGGCTGAAATATCTTTAGATGCCGTTCAACATAATGTAAAAACATTTCTTAAACATTTAAAACCTGACACGAAATTTTGTGCAGTTGTAAAAGCAGATGGTTATGGTCATGGCGCCATTGAAGTCGCTCAAGCTGCATTAGATGCAGGTGCAGCTTACTTGGCGGTTGCATTTTTAGACGAGGCAATCGAGCTGCGTAACGCCGGTATTACTGCACCAATATTAATACTCGGTTATACACCGAAAGAGGCAGTAAAAGAAGCGATTTTAAATGATATTACCTTAACCGTTTTTACCCGGGATGTTTTGGAGAAGATTTCTCAAGTTGCCGAAGAGTATAAAAAACTTGCCCGCGTTCATATAAAAATCGATACCGGGATGACCCGAATCGGTGTTAATCATAAGGTAGAAGCATTGGAACTTGTTACGTCCATCCATTCTGATTTTGTGGAGTTGGAAGGGATTTTTACTCATTTTGCCGACGCTGATTCGACAGATCCAACTTATACTTACCAACAGTACAAAAAATTTATTGAAGTGATCAATTTATTTGAAGAGAATCAAATTCACATTCCGATCAAGCATTGTTGTAACAGTGCGGCAACCATCGCCTTTCCGGAAATGCATATGGATATGGTTCGTGTCGGTATTAGTCTTTACGGTTTGTATCCGGCAGAACACTTGAAAGAAAAACTTCCTTCATTAAAACAAGTGATGAGCTTAAAAACGAGACCGGTATTTGTAAAAACGGTAGATGCAGGTCAACCGATTAGTTACGGATGTACATTTGCACCTGAACGTAAATCAATCATTGCCACAATTCCGATCGGTTATGCAGACGGTTTTTCCCGGTCACTTTCGAATAAAGGCCATGTGACTGTGAAAGGTGAGAGGGCGCCGATTGTTGGACGGATTTGCATGGATCAGTCAATGATTGATGTAACGGATATTCGAGATGTTCATACGGATGACTTTGTGACGATATTTGGTGACGTGAATGACGGCTTTATTTCTTTGGATGAAGTGGCCGAGCAGATGGGGACGATACACTATGAAACAACTTGCTTGATTGGAAAACGAATTCCAAGGGTATTTATCAAAAACGGGGTAACCCAAGGAGTTAAAAGTCTGCTAAATACAGAAAATCGTTAATTTGGCTAAGTTCGATACAACAACTTGATCGTCCAACATTCTTCAAAAAAAGCATAAATCATACAAGAGGGGCGTCCGGAAAGTCCATTTTTCGACTTTTGGCTGCCCCTTTATGTTTAAGCAGTGACTAGAAAATAGGAACTGTCACCTCTCTTTTTTAGAATTTAATAGAAACATATTTTACTTCTAAAAATTCTTCAATCCCGTGGTGGCCACCTTCTCGTCCGATGCCGCTTTCTTTAATTCCTCCGAATGGAGCCTGGGCAACAGAGGGAAGTCCGTCATTGATACCGACAATGCCGTATTCCAGTCGCTCGGAAACGGTAATGGCTGTTTGTAAATCCCTCGTAAAAATATAGGCGGCAAGTCCATACGGTGTGTTGTTCGCACGCTCAATCACATCATCCACCTCTTGAAAGGAAATAACCGGGGCGACCGGACCGAATGTTTCCTCTTGCATAATTTTCATATCTTCTGTAACACCGCTGATAATCGTCGGTTGCACAAAATAGCCGTCATGCAATTCAATGACTCGACCGCCACCATATTCAATTTTACCGCCTTTCAAAAGGGCATCTTCAATATGACTTTCCACTTTTTTAAAAGCGGCCTCATCAATAAGCGGTCCGATTTGTGTTTCCGGATTTAGACCATCACCAATAACTAATTTCTTTGTCTCTGCACGGAATTTTTCTACAAACTCATCCAAAATTGACTCATGAACATAGATTCTGTTGGCACAGACACAAGTTTGCCCATTATTCCGGAATTTTGAAACCATCACCCCTTCTAATGCCTCTTCCAGGTCGGCATCAGGAAAAACAATAAATGGTGCATGCCCGCCTAACTCTAATGACACTTTTTTCACCGTATCTGCGGAGCCACGCATTAACAGCTTGCCGACTTCAGTTGAACCGGTAAAAGTCAGTTTTCGAACCCGTGAGTCTTTTAACCAAGCATCACCAATCTCTGCAGCATCCCCGGTGACAAAATTAATGACCCCTTTTGGAATCCCGGCCTTTTCCGCGGCTTCAGCAAGTTTCAAGGCCGTCAACGGTGTTTGTTCCGCTGGTTTAATAACCACCGTACATCCGGCAGCAAGTGCAGGAGCTACTTTTCGCGTAATCATCGCAGCCGGAAAATTCCATGGCGTAATCGCACAGACGACACCGACCGGCTGTTTCAAGACAAGTATCCGCTTATTGACAGCTGAAGCGGGAATCGTTTCACCGTAAATTCTTTTTGCTTCTTCAGCATACCAAGAAACAAAATTTGCCCCATATGTAATCTCGCCCAATGCCTCTTTCATCGGTTTTCCCTGTTCAAGCGTCAATGTTTCGGCTATTTCTGTTTTATTATCCATTATACAATCATACCATCTTCTTAATAAATGACTTCTTTCTTCTGCTGTTTTGCCGGACCATTTTTTAAAAGCATCATAAGCAGCATCAACGGCCAGCTTGGCATCTTCCCATCCACCGTTTGGTACGGTTGCAATCTGCCTGCCATTCGCCGGATTCATGACCGGGAATGTCTCGCCCGAAATCGCCTTGACCCACTCGCCATTAATATACATACGATTTAACAAAACAGTGCGTGTCGACATAATCAAACCTCCTAAATGGGATAAGTAAATTATACTAAATATTAGAAAAATTTAACAGAAAAATGCTCAGAACAATAAAAGAGGGCTTCGGTTTACTTGCCTTGCTCGCATGATTGATATATTATGATTTATAGTTGAAAAATCACTTGTAAATGGATGATGATATATGAAAAGAGCGCGAATTATTTATAATCCAACATCAGGGAGAGAAGTTTTCAAGCGGCATTTACCCGAAGTTTTGGAAAAATTAGAAGTAGCCGGCTATGAAACATCATGTCATGCAACGACCGGAGCCGGAGATGCAACTAGAGCTGCCAAAATAGCAGTTGACAGAAAATATGACATCGTGATTGCGGCAGGTGGGGACGGAACATTAAATGAAGTTGTCAATGGACTTGCCGAACAAGATTATCGTCCAAAAGTCGGCTTAATTCCGGTCGGGACAACAAATGATTTTGCAAGAGCTCTTCATATTCCACGGGATATTTTGGCAGCTACAGATATAATTATTAAAGGTGACACGATACCAATTGATATCGGTCGGATGAATAAAAAATATTTTATTAATATTGCCGGTGGGGGTCGATTAACCGAGTTGACCTATGAAGTTCCGAGCAAGCTGAAAACAGTTCTTGGGCAATTAGCGTATTATTTAAAGGGTATTGAAATGTTACCGTCAATCAAAGCATCGGAAATTAAATTAGAATATGACGGAAAATTATTTGAAGGGGAAGTCATGCTTTTTTTGATTGCATTAACGAACTCAGTTGGTGGATTTGAAAAACTGGCCCCGGATGCTTCTTTAAATGATGGATTTTTTACTTTATTAGTATTGAAAAAGACAAATTTAGCTGAATTTATTCGTGTCGTTACCTTAGCTTTGCGCGGCGAACATATTAATGATCCAAATGTCATTTATACAAAAGCAAGTTACATAAAGGTTACAGCACCGCAAGAAGTATTAATTAATCTGGATGGAGAATTAGGCGGTACGGCACCATGTGAATTTCAAAACTTATATCGTCATCTTGAGATCTTTGCTCCGGTTGAAAAACTCCGTCCGGAAGATAAAATGGGTATTTAATGATAAAGCGTAATATAAAAGTTTACATCACAGGTTTCTTTTTCCAAGATAAAGTCTGGTTTCCACCGCCGGATTTGCTCTAATGAAGATAGGTGGTTGGAGGCGGGCTACTCGTAAAAGTCCGTTTGGTTCAACTAACTATTCAGTGGGGGATACCGATTCCCTCACTGAGTGAAGGAATCTCTTCTCTTATTCATCCACAAAGTCCCTGCTGGTTTTTTTTCACTATCATTTGTTCACGAAGATTCCTCATTTATATCCCATATTTTCTCTTTACTTTACCCACTGTATTTTGTTAGCAAAAAATTTCTTCCTATACAGCCCATATTTCTGCCTTTATTTTCCCCCTGTAATTTGTCAACAAAGATTTCCGCCCTTTATATCCCATGTTTTTTGCCAAATCTATTCCTTCCCTATTTTAAGAACTACATGACAGTACGCCTCAAGACCTAGTACAAAATATTTCTAAAGCTCATTATCTAAAAAGTTATTTCTCGGTAAGATGGAATCAAGAAGAAAGGAGGCAATGCACATGAAAAAATTTCTGCTCTTTGTTGGAGGGCTGGCCGCTCTTCTCATATTATTAGCAAACCTTGGCCCAATCGTACTATTAGCTCTTAGTGTTTGGCTTCTGTATGTTATTTTTAAAAAATTTATCAAAAGCGATTCTACACTAGGAAAAATTGGCTGGGTGATACTTGGGTTAATTGTCTTTGGAATTGCATTTTCAAACATCTATGCAATCATCGGTGTTGCTGCAGCTTTTGCCCTTTACTATATATATAAAAGTTGGAAAAAAGACGATCACGACCCAGTTGTTGGTGTGATGAAGGATGATGACCCGTTTACAAATTTCGAACGTGAATGGGCAGAACTGAATAAGTAGGAAATATTGAAATAAAGGAAATGTACAAAAAAAGGAGCGATTGGAATGGCAAATATTTTTACACGGATTAAAGATTCGATTGAGGCGGATTTACATGATGTACTAGACAAAAAGGAACAAAAAAATCCTTTGAAAGCATTGAATCAATACTTGCGGCAAGCAGAACAGGAAAAGGAAAGAGTTCATAAGTTAATTGAGCGCCAGTATAAACTAAAAGAAGAATTTACAAAAGAGTATCATAGGGCACAAGATTTTGCGGATAAACGGTTGAAGCAGGCAAAAATTGCTGAAAAAGCCGGAGAAGAAGAAATGTATACCTTCGCAATGAAGGATTATGAAGAATATCAAGCACGTGCGGAACGGATGAAAGCATCACGTCAGGAAGCGATTGAACAATTAGAGAAACTGGAACAAAAGTATGAAGAGATGAAACATCGATTAAAGGATATGCATTTGCGCAGGATGGAATTAATGGGAAGAGAAAACATTGCCCGTGCGAACCATCAAATAAATCGGGTAATGGAAAATGTTTCTGAAAAACCATTCTCTAAGTTTGATGAAATGGAGCGGTATATTGAAGTTCTAGAAAACCAAGTGAATCGTTCCTACTACCGCAGTACATTCGATAGTAAAATTGCAGAGTTGGAAAAGGAATTAAATGAAAAAGAAAACACAAATTAGTTAACAAGGACAAAAACGAGAAATAAACATGATATACTGGTATAGGTGTCACATAGTTGACCCTATACCTTTTACTTAAAATGTTCTGCTGGTCAAATTACGATGAAAGGAGGATGACATGGATGTTCAGACGTTTCCGGACCGATGCATTTAACTGGATATTGATCATTGGTGTGATCCTCCTTATTGCTGAAATTATTTTTTCTTTTGGCAGTACAATTATTCCCACTCTGCTCTTCATTGTTCTTCTGTTTATCGGCTGGAAAAATTTCCATAAATTATGGGGAAAAATTTTATTTTGGTTTTTTTTCCTTTGCACAGTTATTTCTGTCCTAAATATTTGGGCTGTACGTTTCTTTATTGTTGCCGTCCTTGTTCTATTTGTGTTTGAATATGTAAAATCTAAAAAACAAACAGAAACGCTAACCCCTTCCTTACCGGGTAAGATAATAAATCAAGAAGATATGGTGAAAATAGATCCATTATTTGACCATAAACTGTTCGGTAATCAAAAAACGGAAGATACGGCCTATCAATGGCGTGATATCAATATTTATGGTGCTTTTGGCAATCGGATTATTGATTTAAGTAATACCGTTCTGCCCCAGGACACGGCTGTGATCTCGATACGGCATATTATGGGGAAAATAGAAATTTATGTTCCTTATGAGGTTGAGGTAAGTATCCATCATAGTTCAGTCTTTGGTCGGGCGCATATTTTTAGTCAACATCATTGGGAGTTAATGAATAAATCGCTTTTTTATCAAACAGAAAACTATGATACGAGTTATCCGCGGGTAAAGATTATCACCTCCATATTTTCCGGAGATATCGAGGTGAAGCGGATATGAATATCATTTTTCGGCATGTTTTTATTGCAAATATCTTTTCCATTCTTTTAACAATCGTGCTTATGAGTATAACATTTGTCCTATTTCCTCTTGATCGTTGGTCACTTCTTTGGCAAGCAAAGATGGGGAATGTTTCATTTTTCGTTTGGATTGGAGGGATAGCCATTGGGATTGGAACGATTGTTGGTCTCTCTACCGGATGGTATTGGAAACAGCGAATCGATCAGATCCACCGAAATTTAGATGAAATTATCAAAGGTCAACCAATCTCATCAGATGAAGTTGGTTATAAAGAAATTGAAAGTATTGCCGCACAGATTGCAAAAATCCAAGAGAAAATTAGAAAGCAAACCGAGTACTCACAGCGTCTTGTGACAGAACGAGCAAATGAAAGGGAAAAAAGCCTTCAAGAAATTGTTGTACAGGAACGAAATCGTTTAGCAAGAGAACTTCATGATTCCGTGAGTCAACAGTTGTTCGCTTCGTCGATGATGATGTCCGCCATCAATGAATCTAATTCACCAATAGATGAAAAGATGAAAAAACAACTGCAAATGGTGGAAAAAATGATTCACCAATCCCAGCTCGAGATGCGTGCACTACTTTTACACTTACGTCCGGTACAGCTCAAGGGAAAATCACTTCAGGAAGGTATTCGTGAGCTTCTGGCCGAACTAACACAAAAAGTACCGATGAAAACGATATGTAAAATAGAGGATTTTTCCGTTGATAAGGGAATTGAAGATCAACTGTTCCGAATCCTGCAAGAATCACTTTCGAATACATTACGCCATGCAAAAGCAACGAAATTACAGATCTTATTAATTAAACGGGATGAATCGGTTATCCTGCGCGTAGTAGATGATGGCGTTGGTTTTCATTTGGACGAGATAAAAACAGGCTCATATGGCTTGCAAAATATGCGTGAACGTGCATATGAAATTGGCGGGACTTTTAAAATCGTCAGCTTGCCGAATCAAGGTACGCAAATGGAAGTGAAAGTGCCTATTTTGCAAAAGGAGGAAAATCGCGATGATTAGCGTATTATTTGCCGATGATCATGAAATGGTGCGGATCGGTGTTTCTGCCTATCTATCGGCTCAACCGGATATTGTGGTTGTTGCAGAGGCAGATGATGGCGGGGAAGCGGTAAAACTTGCCTTAGAACTGCGACCGGACATTATTTTAATGGATCTTGTCATGAAAGAAATGGATGGAATTGAGGCGACAAAACAAATCATGGAAAACTGGCCGGAAGCAAAAATTATTATTGTGACGAGTTTCCTTGATGATGAAAAGGTGTATCCGGCATTGGAAGCAGGAGCAACAAGCTATATGCTAAAAACATCGAAGGCCGAAGAAATCGCAAAAGCCATTCGTGAAACATACCGGGGGAAATCTGTATTAGAGCCGGAAGTAACCGGGAAAATCATGACAAAAATGCGTGAAAAGCCCGTTGTTAAAAAACATGACCAATTAACAGAACGTGAAATGGAAATATTATTATTAATGGCTCAAGGAAAAAGCAATCAAGAAATTGCTGATGAATTGTTCATCGCATTAAAAACTGTAAAAGTTCATGTAAGCAATATATTAGGAAAATTAGAAGTTCAGGACCGGACACAGGCTGTTATCTATGCATTTAAACATGGGTTAGTTGGTGAGTAAGGGAGGAGTAAATGGTAGTTAAGATTGGACTGTTTTGCGCAGGTGGAATGTCAACCAGTATGCTGGAAAAGAAAATGTCAGAGGCGGGCTCAAAAGATATGATTGGATGTACAAATAAAAGCACATCCCGAGTCAGAGCTTGCAAACGTACTCGATGAAGGAATCGATCTAGTTTTACTTGGACCACAAGTACGCTAACTCCAATCATTAAAAACATTGTGTGATCCGAAAGGTGTTCCAATAGATGTAATTGATTCATTGAATTATGGAATGATGGATTGAGATAAAGTATTATTTGCTGCCTTAACGTTAATAGAAAACAAAGCATAGTAAGGTTCGGTTGGTGGGTCATTGATTCACCAACCTAATTTTTTGAAGTCACACCTTATGAAAAGTTTTCCGCAAAATTTGAATAACCCATATTTAGTATGACATGAAATAGTTTTTTTGAGGATAAGACTCTCAAAAATAGGCTATTTGGGTATTTAGTAGGACATAAATTTTCGAGAAAAATGTTGAATTTTATCGAAATTTGTAATAAAGTTAGTTATTGTAAAAAGCAATATAAAAATATAGTAGATAAAGATTTTTGTGTGGCTAGAAGCGTTCCCAACAATAGATTTCCCTATCATGATGCAAACACTCCAAGAGTCCGCAACAATTTTAAACTTCAAAGTAATGATCAGTATTGAGCATAGCCATGCTAGGGCAACGTATTAACTAAAATATTTTCGTTATTCTATTGAAGAATGAAATGAGTGATCAAACGAAAAAATGTAAAGAAAATCGATGCTGTAAAAGTGAATTTTAGTACATTTTCAAAAGTGAGGGCAAAAAATTAAGAAAACAAATTCCTTTGACAGCGGAGTGTATGTTTTTCATACGTGAAAAGGGAGTAGCGCCATTTCACCGGAACCTGTAACATTTGTTGTAACTTTTGTGAAGAATGTCGCTTTTTACAGGATGAGTACGATAAAAAATCAAATATTTTAGGGCAAACTATTCGAAAGGATAGGACGCAAAGCCTAGGGTCTAAGGTTGGAAATTCAAAGATTTTCTACTATGATCGCCTGGTTGCCAACGGATGAATCAGTTTTATCTTTACAATGGCTATTCTAGGGTGACCGGGAGTAGTCATTTTTTTATACCTATAAGAAAGGATAAATTTTCCAAAAGGATATGAATTCGTTTGTTGCGGGAAATTTTAAGTATTAAGTGTAAGTGTAACAAGGAAAGTTACGCGAAAATACATCAAGCCGAAAAAATTAATTTTTCGGTGAACTATGCGTCACGAGTCACCTTAAGGCTCGGGCGCCCAAGTTTGTTTAAAATATGTGGTAAAGTCGGGGTGCGTAAATGAGTAAGTTAGAAAAGCAGATGTCGTTAAATAAAAATAACTACAATTTTTATCATGTTGTTCAGCCAATTTTTGAACTAAAGCAAAACAAAATTATTGGCTATGAGTTTTTATTGAGATCAGAACAAGTCCATAATCCTGAACGTTTATTTGAAATGGCCAAGTCAACAAAACAGTTAATAAAGCTGGACAAATATTCAATCGAGTCTGTTTTTAGATTTGTTTCTGAGAGAGAATCCGATTTAACGGGATTATTTTTATTCATTAATGTGTTTCCGTCAACCATACTGAGTTCTGGTATGAAAGAATTTTTACAAACAATATTATTAATGACTAATCTTTCTCCACAGCAGATTGTTTTTGAAATAAATGAATCTGAATGTGAAATAAATTTACCGGTATTTAAAAATGCGATCGGTCAATTAAGAAAAAATGGATTTCTGGTGGCACTTGATGATGTAGGAAAAGGATATTCAAATATGAAAACGATTCTTGAAATTAATCCGGATATTGTGAAATTAGATAAGTACTTTTCAGAAGGTTTATCAAGAACACCTAATAAACAGAAAGTATTAAAGTCAATGATTCAGCTGCTTGACTCCAGCGTGATTTTAGAGGGATTGGAAACTGAGGAGGACTTAATGAGTGCCAAAGAAAATGGGGTTACGTACGGACAAGGATATTTTTTAGGAAAACCAGCCTTATTGAATACTTATATAAAAAAGGAAGAAGTAGTTACAAGTGATTAACGAGAATAAATTGCCGAAATTGAAGGAAGAATATCGGTGGAATTTATTAAAGGAGCAGTTTGATCTTGATCCCTCAAATGTAATGTATAAAGAAATTAAGGAATCGTTAAACCGAATATTACACTATGTGTATTCCTATACAGATATTAAGTTTATTGATTTTATTGATGAAAAAGTTTTGTATGGCTATATTAAATACCATATTTCCATTAATTTTAGTATTGTCGATTTTATGCAGGTTCTAAAGGATATAAAAAACTTTATCTTTTTCCTAGAAAATATAAAAAACAGAAAAGCAATACCAAAAGTTGATTTCTCAACAAGTAATGTTCGTTTATGGCTCAGGTTTTAGGGCAAGGCTGAGGCTACCAGAAAATGATTTGAAAGCGTAAAAAAAATAGGAGAACCCTTGTATGTTCTCCTATTCATACCTCAATGCGTCGATTGGGCTAAGTTTGGATGCTTTGTTGGCGGGAAGGATGCCAAAAATAATGCCAATGAACGCAGAAAATCCAACCCCGATGATTATGACAATCGGACTAACCGTTGCCGTAATAGGTGACCATTTTGAAACCATCATAGCTCCGATGATAGCAAGTCCAATACCAACAAGACCGCCAATTGAAGTTAATGTCATTGATTCAATAAGAAACTGTAATAATATTCTGCCGCGTGTCGCACCGATCGCTTTTCTCAGTCCAATTTCCCTCGTTCTTTCCGTCACCGAAACAAGCATAATATTCATAACGCCAATTCCGCCTACTAATAAGGAAATTCCGGCGATACTTCCGATGAAAAGTGTCATCAAGTTAATAACCGTATCTACCTCTTTTTCGTAATCTGAAAAGTCATTGATGCTGTACTGCCCATCTTCAAGTTTTTTCGCTTTGGTTAATGTTTCGGCAGCAAGTCTTCCTGTTTCAGATATTTTTTCCGGGTCACTGGCGACAACGGCTAACTGCTCAATCTCTCTATTCCCGAACATCATCGAAATCACCGTACGGGGCATGAGCATTTCACCATCTTCACTACGATATTGTTCCGGTATCGGGGACTCATAAACGCCCACAACTTTATAAGGATTCCCGTTTACGTCAACAATTTCACCAATAATATCTGCTTTATTTTTGAAAAATTTTTCTCTGGCTTTCGTGTCAACCATAATTACACGATTCAAACCGTCTGTATCTCTTGAATTTATCGGGCGTCCTTCAACTACTTGAATATTTCTGGCAGTGAAAAACTCGGGTCCGACTCCGGTAATTTGCATTTCTCCTTGCTTGTCTTCGTAAACCATCGGCCCCCAGCCTTGATTGGTGGCAATAACGGCTTTAACACCCGGAACCTTGGATAATACTTCTACATCCTCAGAAGTTAACACAGGCTCCTCCCAACTCATCTCAGATTCATCTTGCCCTTCGACAGGAATCGGTTCGTACCAAAGATCAACAGCATTTTCTTCTGTAGCAAATAATTCTTCGGTCATTTTTGTTTTTGCACCCTGACCAATGGCAACAATGATAATCACCGCAGCGACCCCGATAATAACCCCGAGCATGGTTAAAATCGAACGTACCTTATGTTTCCAAATGGAGGATAATGCTAATTTAAAACTTTCAACTATACTCATGGCCTTCTCCTCTGGTCATCCGTTATTCTTCCGTCCTTTATGGTAATAACCCTGTTGGTATATGCGGCAACCTCTTCCTCATGGGTAACAATAATGACCGTTTTTCCTTCTTTGTTGAATTGGACGAATAGTTCCATGATTTGCTTACTTGTCTTTGAATCCAGTGCTCCTGTCGGTTCGTCTGCTAATAGAATCGAGGGGTTATTGACAAGTGCCCGTGCAATGGCAACCCGTTGCTTTTGTCCGCCCGATAATTCATTTGGTAAATGTTTCATGCGTTCTCCTAAACCTACTTTTTCAAGCATTAGTTTTGCTTGCTCGATTCTTTTCCGCTTCGGAACGCCGGCATAGATAAGTGGAGACTCGACATTTTTTAAAACATTCAACCTTGGAAGTAAAAAGAATTGTTGAAAAACAAATCCAATATGTTCATTTCTCAATTTTGCCAGTTTCTTTTCCTTTTCTTGTCCGATTTTTTCACCGTTCAACTCATAACTGCCGGAAGTAGGGTAATCTAAAAAGCCGATAATGTTCATTAAGGTTGATTTTCCTGAGCCGGATGGCCCCATGATGGCAACAAATTCACCATCTTCAATTTGTAAGCTAATGTCATGTAAGACGGGAACTTCAAGTGAACCCTTCCCGTAAACTTTGGTGATTTCACTCAATTTCATCAAAAGCGGTCACCTCCATGCCATCGTGCATACTTTCATCCGGAGACACAACGACAAGCTCATCTTTTGTTACGCCTTCAGTGATTTGGATTAATTCATCATTCATGGCCCCGGTTTTTACCTCACGTCTTTCTAATTTTCCTCCTGAAAGAACGTAACAGACGGATACCTCACCTTCATCCAAAATTGCAGTATGCGGAACAACAGGAAGTTTTTCTGCTCCAACAATTTTCACTTCAAGGGATACGTGGAAACCTTGTCGAAGTTCTGATGTGTCATCGGTTATGGCAACCTTGAACGGATACATCGTTACATTTCCCCCGCCCTTATTGTCCATTGGTTCTCCACTCCCCTCGGCGTTTGGAAATTGCGAAACCGATTCAACAACACCTTTCCATTCACGATCTTTAAACACTTTTGGCCGGACAACTACTTCTTGTCCCGGTTGAATTTTTACTGCATCGAATTCACTCATCGTTCCAATTACTTTATATGGACTATTGGAAATAATATGTACGACAGGTTCAGTGGATCCTGTTTCGGTTTTCGCAATATTTTTATTTACCTTCACAACAATTCCGTCAATTTTACTGACTACGGTTAATTCCTTTTTACGCGTATTGAGCTCATTGATTAAATCTTGTGCGGCTGCGATTTCCGCTTTTGTATTTTCATATTGTAGTTCCAATTGTGTTTTTTCACTGGTCAATTGGTTTATGTCTTCTTGCGGCTCAACTGCATCAGGAGCTAACTCTTGATTGTTCGCAGGTTGTTTCTTTTTTGCTTCTTCAATCCGTTTATTTAATGCTGCAATTTGACTTTGTTCCGTATTGGCTCTCTTTTGAATTAACTCTTTTTCACGAACGGCTTTATTGTATTCAGCATCCAGATTAGTAGAGTTATATACAAATAGAGGGTCACCGGCTTTTACTGCTTGATTTTCTTCAACTTTATATTCGCTTATATCACCTTTATCCGGCTCCAAGAATACTTTTTGTTCACTCTCTGGAACAATTTCCCCGGTCACTAATATTGTTTCAACTAATTCTTGTTCTTTCGCTTTTTGAACCATGATACTCATATTTTCACTTTCATTACTTGCCACGTCTGCTTTTTTTCCTTGTGATAAAAAGATAATTACTCCTGCAACTGCTAATACGCCGACAATCGAGATAATCCATATCAAAATCTTTTTTCTTTTCACATGCCATCCTCCCAAACAAGTATTCATTCAGTCTCTTAATTGTTAGTGTGTTGTAAAAATTCACTAATTACGCAGAATTTTCTACACACTACGGAAAAATTATAACAAATATTTTACAAAAATGCTACAAAATTTTTACGAGTTTTTCGGAGAATAAGATAACCTTTTTCGATCTGTTGCATTTAATTTTACAATAAGTAACCCGTTTGCAAAATATATTAAGTCATAAATATCTATGGAAAGTAGTGGTATAATGATATAAAAAGTAATGAATCATTGATTGTGAGGGATTGACATGAAACTTGGATTTATTAGCGATACGCATGGTGGTTATGAGGATGCACTTCAAGCTCTGGATTTGTTAAAAGGGGCTGAATTGGTTTGTCATGTGGGAGATGTTCTTTATCACGGTCCGCGAAATGATCTTCCGAAAAACTATGATCCTAAACAGTTAACGGAACTTCTTAAAAGTCGGACCGATATCGTTTATGTTCGCGGAAATTGTGATGCCGATGTGGATGAAATGGTTTTGGAGCAAGACCTTTCACAAAAATCGAGAGTCATCGAATTTGATAATTATCGGTTTTATGTTGTTCATGGATATGAGGAAACAGAAGAAGAGCGGCTGCAACGGGCAAAAGAGTTGGGCTGTCAAGTGGTCGTTTCAGGACATACACATGTAAAGGTGCTGGAAAAACGGGACGGAGTGATTGTGCTAAATCCCGGAAGTACAACGATTCCAAAAGATGAGTCGAGGTCTTTTGCGTTTTATGAAAATGGACAAATTGAATTATGGAGTCTTGATAGTCAAACGCCAATAAAGACTTTGAAATTATAATTATTTGGAGTTTCGCACGTTAGAAAACCAAAGCCCTTCTCGTCGATGGATGAGGAGGGAATTTTATTTTTGGTTGACGAGAGCATTTTTGTCGCAATTTTAAGGCGGGGAAGTCGGATTTTTGTCGGCGAGACTTGTTCTCGTCGTCGTTTTGAGTTGAGGAAGTCGGATTTTTGCCGGCGAGACCTGTTCTCGTCGCCACTTTGAGCCAGGAAACTCGATTTTTTGGCGACGAGATCCTTTCTCGACGTCATTTTAAGCCGAGAAACTTGATTTTTTGGCGACGAGACTCTTTCTCGACGTCATTTTGAGCCGGGAAACTCCCTTTTTTGGCGACGAGCCCTTTTCTCGTCGCTATTTTTGGGCAGAAAACTTGATTTTTTGGCGACGAGACTCTTTCTCGTCGCCGTTTTGAGGTCAGAAAGTCGTGTTTTTGGCGACGAGCCCTTTTCTCGTCGCCATTTTGAGCCGAGAAACCCCATTTTTTGGCGACGAGACCTAATCTCGTCGTCATTTTGAGCCGAGAAACTCCCTTTTTTGGCGACGAGACCTAATCTCGTCGTCATTTTGAGCCGAGAAACTCCCTTTTTTGGCGACGAGACCTGATCTCGTCACCATTTTGGGATGAAAAACTCGATTTTTTGGCGACGAAACCCCTTCTCGTCGCTATTTTAAGGCAAGAAACACATAATTTTAGCGACGAAACCTATTCTCGTCACCATTTTGAGCCGGGAAACTCCTTTTTTTGGCGACCAAACCTTTTCTCGTCGCCAATTTGAAGCGAGAAACACCCCATTTTGTCGACGAATCATTTCTCCCAAAATGAAAATAATAAGTAAGAAAAAATAAAAAATGGGTGATTGATTTATGCAAAAAACAAGTAAAGGACTTTCAGCATGGCAATTAGCTTTAATGTCATTAGGAAGTGTGATCGGGGGGTCTTTTTTCCTTGGTTTATCAGTAGCAATGAATGCAGCCGGCCCCTCGATTATTATTTCATTTATTTTATCGGGAATATTAGTTTATTTTATTCTATATGCTTTATCTGAAATGACGGTCGCCAACCCGGAAAAAGGATCTTTTAGTACTTTTGCGGCAAAAGAACTCGGGCAAGGAATGGGGTTTATCGTGGGCTGGATATATTGGACCGGAATCGTCCTATCAATGTCCAGTGAAGCGACAGCCATATCGATCTTATTACGGGAATGGTTCCCAAATGTATCAATTCCAATTATGGGAAGTTTGATTATCGTTGGCGTTACCCTACTCAATCTCCTTGGTGTCGAAAAACTGGGGAAAATTGAAAGCTTCTTATCAAGTGTAAAAATATTTATGATTATTTTCTTTATTTTGACTGCATTGGTTTTAATATTTGGAGTACTTCCGAGAGCAAATCCTATCGGTCTTGGTGAATTGGCAAATGAGCCTTTTATGGCAGGCGGAATTAGCGGAATTGCAGGTAGTATGTTATTGGTCATTTTTGCTTATGCTGGGTTTGAGGTAATCGGTTTAGCTGCTTCTGAGGCAGAGAATCCAAGGGAAACCATTCCAAAAGCGATTCGCTACACGGTATTTAGTCTTGTAGGACTATATGTCATTTATGCTGCTGTAATACTGCCACTAATCCCGACTTCAGCTCTGAATGAAAATGTGAGTCCCATTGTTGCTTCATTGGACAGATGGGGAATTACTTGGGCAGGGTCGGTATTGAATCTTGTGTTAATATCAGCTATCCTTTCAGCGGTGATGGAGGCGATATTTGGTTTAGGTAGAATGATCAGGTCTTTGACTGATGAAGGGTATGCACCGAGATGGTTAAAAGATACAAAAGACGTTCCTTACCGGGGTATTTTATTCTCTGGAATGGCTATGCTTGTCGGACTCAGTTTTGGTCTTTTGTTTCCGCGGGTATACTTAGTTTTAATTTCAACTGGCGGCTTTTCCTTAATTTTTACATATGGGATTATAATGGCTACCCATATCCGTTTTCGACAAAGAAACGGGTGTCCACCGGATGGTACTTGCCAAATGCGGGGTTATCCGTATACGTCGTGGATTACCTTGATCAGTATGATTGTAGTGCTTGTATGCATGCCTTTAATTCCGGGTCAGGGTGTTGGGTTATTTGCCGGATTAGCTATGGTTGCAATGTTTTCACTCATATATTTAGGACTTAGTTTTCAGTTAAGGGCTCGGGCACGCGGGCAAGCTATTGCAAAAATCCCACCATCTTTCAGTACGGAATTCGCAGCGGGGAGGAGAACAATACGGAAGAGAAAAGAGAAGACTAAAACGGTGTCTATCCCGGTAAGTGGTAGGCTATCACCAATACACCTTAAAGGAAGCCTAAACGGGGAGTTCATCATGATAGGCAAATGCCAAAATTAAAGAAGGAACCCCAGTCCATACCACTGAACTGGGGGGTGAAGTGATAAGCACTTAGGAAATAAACTTTCTAACATCGTCCAAACTAGTATAATTAAAAATATTACTTAGTATTAATTCCAAGCTTATGACATCCAGTTTTGAAATTTTTTCTGTCAGTTCTTTAGGCAATACACCTAATTTTTCTGTCAACTGTTGAAGAGCGATTTTAGATAATGCTTTTGCTTGCCCCAGTTCAATTCCTTTTTCTTCCCATCCTTTTTCCATACCTTCTTCTCTTAAAATACTGGTCCCCTCTGGAAAAGTTGTTTTAGTTTCCCGTCTTATTTTATTCATATCATCTTTTGTTAAGTATCTTGCAGCACTGAAAACATATCGTATCATCGTTTCTAAAAATTCAATGCTTGTTTGTTTATCTCCCAGCTCTAGTAAGTAGTGGATACATTTAAGAATAGAGTGTATGAGTTCGTCGATGTCTTTTGTGAATATATCACGAAGTAGTGTCAGTAGAATCCGGGTTTGTACTCTGCCTTTAATATCCTATTATACAAATTCGTCTTGTTTTCCGCTATCATTTGTGCCGTCATGAAAAAGCATCAAGTGATGAGTACCGGATAAAAATTCCTTAATGAACTTGAAATTGGAAATGTTTTGTCATCACTAAGGAAACAATAAAAAGAAGTTCAAAAACATTCATTATCGGAAAGTTTTTTATCCAATTGGCCAGTAGTCCACCAAGAAGCATGACAACAGTGCCAATGAATAGCCACGGAAATCTTAATTTTTTCATTAGTAAAACGCCAACTGCACCAAGGACCAGGGTAACGACCATGACCATGAGCGGGAATCCGGGTTGAGTCACATTTTCATAGGTTAAAACACCGTCCTCCCATTTGGGCTCAAGTTTCATTCCCATAATCGAAGTCAACAGTTCATATACAATGAATCCGATCGTTAACACATAGGCTAGTAATTTCCAAAGAGTTTGCCGGGTTGAAAGCAGACCGGTCTTGTGAAAAACATTCCAAGCAAAAAGAATAAGCGTAGGCGTGAACAGGGCATGGAACCAATACCGAATTTTGCTCAAAGCTTCCAGTGTATTGCCTTCTCCGATAAAACGGCCAAATGCAATGATGAGGTTATCATAAACCAGCCCGAAAATGACGAGAATAAGGAAATTGGCGTCATTCCTTATCCCGTATTTTTTTACTTGTAAGAGCTCCCATACGAATAGGCAAAGATAAGCAAATCCAAGGAAAAGGAAAAGAAAAGTCTCCATTCGTCCACACTCCTTTTTACCTAGTTTCACCTAAATCAATTGGGTAAAAACATAAGAAATTGATGTTTTAAAACTGTAATCGGTGAGGATTATGGACGAAAATTATTTGTTTAACGAGCAGTACGATTTCCTCTCAATATTTTAACGGAAATCAACTGCGCGTATCTGTTCAATTGGTTCAACTACCACCCGTAGGAACACCCCGCGGATGGAAGTTTCATTGAACATATGTGAACGATAAAAAAATCGGCCAACGGATTATTGTGTACGAGGAAAAATCGACCCATACCATTTCGTTTGACTATCGTGTACGATGAAAAAATTGACCAATAGTGCACTTGCACGATTGGTCAATAAGTTTCACGGGCTTCTGGCTTCTAGTCACCTGATAAAAGTTGTTAATTATTCGCTTGAAGTCGCGCAGGTGGCTCTTTCTAAATACAGTTCATAAATAGAAGCGACCCATCTGCATTGTGTGTTTGTGCGAATATTTTTCAAAAGACCTTGAATAATCGCTTCGTTTAAATGTGAATTTACTAAGTCTTCTTTTAACAATAATAAAGAATCACGGACAATCGGATCATCGCTCGTTTCCTGTATTACTTCCTCCAGCTTATTTAGCACTTCTTCTTTTGAAATATCAAAGTGAAAATTAATTTTTCCTAAATATTCAGGAGTGAAAACCAAAATAGTCGAATGGTCGGCAATGATGGTGATCTTTTCAACTATCGAATGACACAATCGATCTAAATCGACCGGAAATTCGTCAATTAAAAATAACTCTGTAAAACCTTTTAATAATCCGTTAACTGCATAGAGAAGTTCAAAATGCATATCCGGATTCTTTTTTGGAAATTGTCTTTGAATAATGGAAAGTAAAATATGATTGAGCGTTGACATGTACATCTGCAGTCTGTTAAACAAATCATTATTATAGGAAAAAACTTGTTCTTTTAAAAAAAGCTTTGCAAACTTTGCATGTCTTTTAAATTCGCTTAATGAAACATAGATATAATTATAAAGCAATTGGTCTGTATGTTTTTCATTACTGACCGATTGTTCAATATCGGAAATGATATTACTCAAAAAATAATCAATTAGACCAATTATTAATTCATCTTTTGATTTAAAATAAAGGTAAAAAGCACCTTTTGATATGCCGCAACGTTCGGTTATTTGTTGAACAGATGTTGACTCGAAACCGTTTTCAGCAAATAATTCAACTGCTTTCTCTATAATTAATTGTTTTTTTGACATAAAAAAGACTCCTTATTTGACAAATGACCGATTAGTCATTATTATAAGTAAATGTATAAAAAATGTCAATTTAAGGTAGGTGGAATTGTGAAAGGCTTAGTAAATTTTGTTCTGAAAAATAAATTGGCGGTGTGGTTACTAACCATTATTATAATCGCTTCAGGTATTTATTCGGGTACACGAATGAAAATGGAGTCAATTCCTGATATATCTATCCCGTATTTAATTGTTATGGGTGTTTATCCGGGTGCCACTCCTGAACAAGTGATGAATGAAGTATCTATGCCAATCGAAAAAGCGGTAGAAGGATTGGAAGATGTTAAAGCCGTCTATTCAAATTCATCATCCAATGTCTCGCAGATTCAGATCGAGTACGATTATGGTGTAGATATGGATGAAAAGAAACGTCAGCTGGAATCAGCCATCGATAATGTTACCTTACCGGAAGAAGTCGAGCAGCCTACGATTATGGCGATCAATATGAATATGATGCCGGTTCTTGCTCTTTCGGTTAGCAGTACAGAAGAAGATATTGTCGAACTAACATCAACAGTTGAGGATATTCTTTTACCTAAGATTGAAAAAATTGACGGCGTTGCTTCCGCTGAAATTACCGGGCAGCATATTAAAGAAGTGGAGTTCAATTTTGATGAAGAAAAAATGGCTGCGCTGGGACTCTCGGAAGATACTGTAAAAGATATGGTAAAAGCGAGTGACATGGCGCTATCTTTAGGCCTTTATGAGTTTAAAGAGGGAGAAGAAGCTGTTGCCATTGACGGTGATATAAAAACGGTTGACCAATTGAAGGAAATGCTCATCCCTGTCACACCGACTGCTGAAAACCCGGTTCCATTTGTAAAGCTTGGTGATATCGCAAAAATTGAAACAGTCGGTAAAGTTCAATCGATTTCCCGGACGAATGGGAAAGACGCGATTGCCATTCAAATTGTCAAAGGTCAAGAAGCCAATACTGTCACTGTAGTTAATGCTGTAAAAGATTTAATTAAGGATGAAGAAGCGAAAATTGACGGTTTAAAAGTGGATGTAACACTTGACCAAGGAGAACCGGTCGAACAATCCGTATACACAATGATTGAAAAAGCCTTATTTGGCGGATTAATTGCCGTTCTCATCATCCTGCTGTTTTTACGCGATGTGAAATCAACTATTATTTCAATCATATCCATCCCGGTTTCAATTTTGATGGCTTTATTGCTGTTACACTGGCTGGATATTACTTTAAATATTATGACACTAGGTGCAATAACGGTTGCGATTGGACGGGTAATCGATGACTCAATTGTCGTTGTGGAAAACATTTACCGACGTCTGCATTTAAAAGATGAAAAACTACGCGGCCGTGCCTTAATTCGAGAAGCAACAATTGAAATGTTTAGGCCAATTTTGTCTTCTACATTAGTTACAGTCGCTGTTTTTGCACCGCTCATATTTGTTGGCGGAATGGTTGGCGAATTGTTCATGCCATTTGCTTTAACAATAACTTTTGCTCTAGGTGCATCATTGCTTGTTGCGATTACCATCGTGCCAACTCTGTCACACACTTTATTCCGTAAAAAACTGTATGGTGAAAAAACAGAGAAAATACATAAAGGACTTGGAACCCTTGCAAAATGGTATAAAGGCGTTTTAGAAAAAGTTTTAAATCATAAAGTGATTACATCGGTGATCGCTATGGTTTTATTAGCCGGGTCACTGGCACTAACACCTCTCATTGGATTCAGTTTCTTGGGCTCTTCTGAAGAGAAGATGATGTTTATAACGTATACGCCTAAAGCGGGTGAGTTAAAAGAAGAAACCGAAGCCAATGTCGCAGAAGTTGAAAAGAAATTATTAAAGCGTGATGATATCAAATCTTTACAGTTGTCCATTAATGACTCTAAAAATGTCGATGCCGCTTCCATGATGATGGGTGGCAGAAATGGGGCATTAATGTACATAATCTTTGATGAAGATATGGAAAATTTCCCTGAAGTAAGAAAAGAAATTGAAGATTATGTAACAAACTTAAATCAGTCAGGTGAATGGACATCACAAAACTTTAGTACAGGTGGTATAAACTCCAATGAGTTAAGCTACACGATTTATAGTGAAGATTTGGATGATTTAATGACAGCCGTCAAACAAGTTGAAGGTGAATTATCTGATATAAAAGACTTGGAGGATGTCACATCAGATATTGAAGATCCTTATGTGGAAAATGTCTTTAAAGTATCCCAAGATCATGTGCTTCAGTACGGCTTAACCACAGCCCAGATAGCCACGGCATTATCTAACGAAGGCAATAAAGAAGTATTAACAACGGTTGAAAATGATGGTGATGAAATTGAGGTTGTGATACAAAGAGATGCAAAAGTAACTCCGGATACGGTAGAAGATTTATTACAAACGCCAATAAATACACCGCTTGGTACGAAGATTCCTTTGTCCGAACTCGTGGATGTAGAAGAAGGAACGACATTAAATACATTAACTCGTTCAGAAGGTGAATACTACGCAACTGTTTCAGGGACAGTTATCGGTAAGGATATATCAAAAGTAAATGCTGAAGCTGATAAAAAAATTGAAAATCTTGACTTACCAAAAGGTGTTACAACAGGAGTATCTGGTGTTGCGGCAGATATGGCTGAAACCTTTACACAATTAGGTGTCGCCATGCTTGCAGCTATTGCCATCGTCTACTTCATCTTAGTGGTAACGTTTGGTGAAGGCATGGCACCGTTCGCCATTCTCTTCTCACTGCCTTTTACCGTTATTGGTTCATTCATCGGTCTATATATTACCGGACATACCATTTCGGTACAGGTAATGATGGGATTGTTAATGTTAATCGGAATCGTTGTTACAAACGCCATTGTTCTTGTGGACCGAATTATTCACAAGGAACGGGAAGGCTTAGCAATGCGTGAAGCCATCTTGGAAGCCGGTGCAACCCGCCTGCGCCCAATTTTAATGACGGCGATTGCGACAATTGGTGCTATGTTACCGATGGCACTTGGAATTGGAGGCGATGGGGGTCTCATGTCAAGAGACTTAGCCATTACCGTAATTGGTGGTCTGTTTAGTTCAACGTTATTGACGTTGGTCATCGTACCAATCGTTTATGAAGTACTTTCAAAACTATTGAAGAAAAATCGGAAAGAAATCGTAGAAGATTAATTAAAAAGGAGCCTGTCCCCCGGTAATTGAGAATGTAATACGGTGGGGCCAGGCTCCTCTTTTATCGATTGAGAAACGGTGCGAAACTGAAAATGAGTGATGAGAAAAAAGTCAGTGCCATGGCTAACGTAATACGTCATACGGCGCAAAGTGGAGGCCACTGAAAAACTATTTAAAAAGTTTTATTAACACAATATATAGTATAATAAAACTCGGGAATACATCTAAATACGGTGTTTAGCAAGATTATTTTGAACTTTTTCAGTGGCGTCCGCAAAGTGGGGAAAAATGTCAGGCTCCTCTTTTGATTATTGCCCAAACGATAATGAAATATTTTCCAATTTTTCCTATTTTTTCGTCTCCACCTTCTGTTATAATGATATTAAGCAACAATTAATGAATCTATAACTTGTCACGGCTTTATTTTAAGGTTGGGAAAATTCCCCTTTAACGGCAAATCTTGTACTTCACCGGATGATTCATTCAAAGAGGAACACAAGTGGGGGAGGGGTTCCCGCAGCACGCGTCTGATTTGGGTAACGAACAATCAATGAGGATACCGTTTTCCACTGGGTTCCCTTTATTATGTTAAACACCTTAAAATAAAGGTGTGACAAGCTTTTATTTTGCTTAAAGGAGGAAGGACATGGCTTTAGAAATCGAGCATGTTTCAAAGCGATTTGGAAAGTATACAGCTGTTGATGATTTGTCGCTTTCGATTCCTGAAAAGACGATTTTTGGTTTTTTAGGCGCGAATGGAGCGGGAAAGACAACAACTTTTCGAATCATACTAGGCTTAATGGATGCCAGTTCCGGAAATGTTTCATGGAATGGAAAGCCGGTTGATTATTCAACAAGTGACAACATTGGCTATCTTCCGGAAGAACGTGGTCTTTATCCGAAACAAAAGGTTAAAGAGCAATTGATTTTTTTAGCTAGATTAAAAGGAATGAGTAAGCAAGAGGCTGAAAAGGAGTTGGGGAGATGGTTGGAACGGTTCAAAGTTCCTGACTATGCCGATAAAAAAGTGGAGGAACTGTCGAAGGGGAACCAACAAAAAATTCAGTTTATCGCTTCCGTCCTGCATAAGCCATCTTTACTTATTTTGGATGAGCCATTTAGCGGGCTCGATCCGATCAATGTCGAGCTATTAAAGCAAGCTGTTTTAGATTTAAAGGAAAGCGGTACAACAATTGTTTTTTCCAGCCACCGAATGGAGCATGTCGAACAATTATGTGAGAATTTATGTATCTTGAATAAAGGAAAAACTGTACTTCAAGGCTCTTTAAAGGAAATTAAACAGTCCTTTGGCAAGAAAAATTTAATCATTCATGCAGACTTTGATGTAAGTTTTTTGAAAGAATACCCGGGTGTTCGTAAATCTGCTGTCACTCCAGAAGGTATTCAACTGCAAATTGAAGGTGAAGAGGTTGCCGGCAGTATTTTACAGGAGATTGTAGGAAGAGGGTTTATTCGGAAATTTGCCCTGGAGGAACCTTCTTTGAATGATATTTTCATTGAGAAAGTAGGTGCTTCCTATGAATAAGTTTTGGATCATTTTCTTTCATACTTTTTTAACTAAATTAAAAACCAAGTCCTTTATCGTGACAACGGTTATTACTCTTCTAATTATTGTTTTGCTGGCGAACATTACTAATATTATTGATTACTTTAATAAAGGAGAAGAAGGGGAAAAAATCGCGGTTATTGATGAAACCGGGGTACTGTTTGACCCATTTCAAAATCAGTTAAAAGCAATCGATAAAGATATTCAATTGAAAAAATTTACCGGGGATAAAACAAAGGCTGATAAACAGGTTCAAAACGGCGACTTTGATGGTGTACTCGTTCTTTCCAATAATCAAGAGAATTTGCCGGCAGCGGTTTATCGATCATTAACCATTTCTAATACCTCATTGTTATCATCGCTGGAAAATGGACTGCAGCAGATGAAGACCCAAATGGCTGCAACCCAAATGAACTTATCTCAAGAACAGCTTACGAAATTGTACGAGCCTGTCTCCCTGAAAAAAGTTGCATTGGAAAAAGATGCAAAGACCGAAGAAGAGCTAAGCCAGGCGAGAGGATTAGTGTATGTACTTTTATTTGTTATTTATTTTGCCGTTATTATGTATGCGAATATGATTGCGATGGAAGTGGCTACCGAAAAATCATCACGGGTCATGGAAATCTTAATCTCCAGTGTGCCGCCGATCAAGCAGATGTTTGCGAAAATTTTAGGTGTCGGCTTGCTTGGGTTATTGCAACTTGCTCTCATGTTAGGAGTCGCCTATTTTTCATTAAAACAAAATATGGATTCAATGGAGGGCGGTTTTTTTGATGTATATGGGTTCGGTGATGTTCCGGTTGCAACCCTTGTGTATGCTTTTGTTTTCTTCCTGCTGGGTTATTTCTTGTATGCAACATTAGCGGCGTTTTTAGGGTCGTTAGTTAGTCGGATTGAAGATGTGAATCAGTTAATCACACCGATGACGTATTTGCTGATTATCGGTTTTATGATTGCCATGTTCGGTCTAGTGAAGCCGGATGCGACGTTTATTACAGTAACTTCTTATATTCCGTTCTTTACGCCCATGCTGATGTTCATGAGGGTGGGAATGCTGAATTTACAGTTTTGGGAGCCGATCCTTGGAATTGTCATTTTGCTGGTTACCATTATTTTATTCGCTATTTTCGGGGCAAAAGTGTATAGAGGCGGCGTTCTCTTGTACGGGAAATCCAGTTCATTTAAAGATATTAAAAAAGCCATGCAGTTAACGAAAAATGAATGAGAAATGGGAATAACTGTAAATGGACATGTGGAATGTTCAGAAGCGAGTCGATCTATGAGACAACTGCCATTGGGTTGTCTTTTAGAGTTTGTTCAATGGGGCACTCACTTCAAATGATGGAAAAGATCCCATCGCGTTTAGAAGCGAGCCGATTTTTATGAGAAAACCGCCATCGAATTGTGTTTTAGAGCAGTTCAATGGGGTATATCACTTCAAATAATTAAAAAAAGCCCCATCGCGTTCAGATAAGAGTCCACCTATGAGGCAAAACTGCCGAAGTTTGAGAGGTCACTGAAAAACTATTTGATTACATTCACTAACACAATATATAGTATGATAAAACCCAAAAATACATCAAAATACGGTGCTTAGCAAGATTATTTCGCACCTTTTTCAGTGGCCTCGAAGTTTGAAACGGTTTTGTCTCATAGTTAAAAAATAAGAGTGAAGCCGGCTTAAAAATGAATGCTGCGTGAAATTGACTTCAAGAAGGTTTACCTAATTTAATAAGAATGACTCCGATTAAGCCGCCAACTAGGTAACCGCCAAGCCCTAAATATATAGGTCCGGGAAAGTATTTGGAACCAAAAATTACCCCCACCGTCGCAAACATTCCGGATAAAATGAAAGGCAATTTGTGTGAAACAGGAGGCGCACATTTTCGTTGAATTTCATAACTAACTTCATATGCATCCCAATGTGATATGTCAAAAATAGCTGGATAAAATAAAATCCATTGGTAGTTTAATATCGTTTGCGACTTTTCAATATCACCTAAAAATGCGTACAACAGGGCTTCATTTAAATGCCCATAAAAATTAATAGTCGTATTGGGGATTCCGAATAAAAGCCCCTTTAATAATTGACCGTTATATATTTGCCCGAATCCTGTCATTAACCAACCACAAAGAATAGCGATAAAAGGTCTGTAATTTATGATTTCATAAATTTTTTTAAAAAAATCTCCGTTTAACATTTTTTAGCATTCACCCTTAAGTTTCATCATTCCCTATAATGAACTGACTTATGTGACACCAACAACTAAGCCTTAATTAGATAGGTTATTTGGTTTTGTTTAGCTATTTCCTTTGTCCTTCTATTTTTGATATAGTTTTACTTGATAACAGGCAGATGGATGAAAAACAGAGGAGTAAAGGTGGATAAAATGAGTCAAACAATACCAGTAAAGAAAAATGATTACATAGATGTAGAATTTGTTGATTTAACCCATGAAGGACAAGGGGTGGCAAAACTTGACGGGTTTCCTATTTTTGTTCCGGGTGGGCTGCCGGGTGAATCTGCACAAATTAAAATTTTAAATGTGAAAAAGAACTACGGTTACGGGAAATTGATCGAAATTAGGGAAAAAAGTCCGTACCGCGTAGAGATTCCAAAAGAGGACATGCACAAATACGGCGGTTGTCAACTTCATCATATGTCTTATGAAGGTCAGCTTCAATTTAAACAAAACTTGGTGGAACAGACACTAACGAGAATCGGAAAGTTGCAAGATGTGAATATTCATCCGATTATTGGTATGGAGCAACCTTTTCATTATCGGAATAAGGCGCAAGTTCCGGTTGGTGAGAGGAATGGACGGTTGATTACCGGATTTTATAAACCACGCACCCATGAAATTATTGATACGGATGAAAGTGTTATTCACATGGAGGCCATTAATGATGCGATTAAGATTGTAAAAGAAATTTGTAGTGAACTTGGAGTTACGGCATACAACGAAGAAGCGCATACCGGGGTGTTGCGGCACATTATGGCGCGCTTCGGAAGGAAAACGGACGAGTTAATGATTGTCCTTATCACGAGGACGGAAAAATTGCCCCATCGGGAGGAAATTGTTGGAAAAATTGTGGCTGCATTACCGAATGTTAAATCGATTGTCCATAATGTAAATCCGAAGCGGACGAATGTGATTTTAGGAGAAAAAACGCAGGTGCTCTGGGGGCAAGATGTGATATATGATTATATCGGAAATGTCAAATTTGCTATCTCACCACGATCCTTTTACCAAGTGAACCCGGTACAGACGAAGGTTTTATATGATAAGGCGTTGGCATATGCAGGTCTTACCGGTGAGGAAATTGTGTTTGACGCATACTGCGGAATAGGAACGATCTCGTTATTCTTGGCACAACAGGCAAAAAAGGTGTACGGGGTGGAAGTAGTCCCGGATGCAATTAATGATGCGAAAAAGAATGCTGATTTGAACGGGATAACGAATGTGGAATTTACGGTGGGAGAGGCTGAGACCGTGATTCCAAATTGGGCAGAGGAAGGAATTCATGCGGATGTTATCGTCGTGGACCCGCCAAGAAAAGGTTGCGATGCGGCTTTGCTTAAGACAATTATTGAAATGAAACCGAAGCGGGTTGTTTATGTAAGCTGCAATCCGGCAACATTGGCTCGGGATTTAGGTATATTGGAAGCAGGCGGCTATCAAACCTTGGAAGTCCAACCGGTAGACATGTTCCCGATGACGATGCATGTGGAGTGTTGCGCGTTACTAAAAAAAATATAAATTTATGGAAAAGCTCGGTTAATTCTTTAGTTTTAGACGAGCTTTTCCAAACTAAATAAATAAACCTCATATAAATTTATACTGCTGTTTATGCAATGCATGCTTCACACCCCATTTATGCATTGCATGTAATAATGGTTCAAGTTCCTTTCCATATTCCGTAATGGAGTATTCGACTTTTGGGGGAACTTGTGGATACACGAAACGCTCAATAATATCTTCATTTTCCAATTCTCGTAAATTTTTGGTTAACATTTTTTGGGTGATATTAGGGATGCTACGTTTTAAATCACTGAAGCGCATTGTTCCATTTTTTAATAAATGGAGTAAAATAATCGGTTTCCACTTGCCAACAATTATTTCAAGGGCATCTTCAACCCGACATAAATTCGGTTCGATATTCATTCGAATCCCTCCAATAGTATCCTTTTGTATACTATACCACTTTTTTTGCGTACTTACATGGATATTGATTGTAACTTATAATGATATTACAAAGGTTTATATCGAATTCATCATTTGCAATTTGATATATAGAAATATTATTTTGAAGTAAATGTGTACGAAAGAAGGTAATAAAGATGGGTATGGAAAAATATCGGATAGATCCGAGCAAAGGCTTGGAGTTTGGTATCTATACACTAGGGGATCATTTAGCAAATCCTTATACGGGGAAACGGATTTCTCCTCAACAGCGGTTGCAAGAAATTATTGAGATCGCCAAACTTGCAGAGCAGGCCGGAGTCGACTTTATAAGTGTTGGAGAAAGCCATCAAGAATATTTTACCACTCAAGCACATTCAGTCGTGTTAGCTGCGATTGCTCAAGCAACGGAAAAAATAAAAATTGGCAGCTCTTCAACAATTATTAGTACGTCAGACCCAGTACGAGTTTACGAAGATTTTGCAACAATTGATTTAATCTCAAATGGCCGTGCTGCAATTATTGCTGGACGGGCGTCAAGAGTCGGGCTCTTTGAACTGCTTGGCTATGATCTACGGGACTATGAGGAATTATTTGAAGAGAAATTCGAATTATTATTGGAAATCAATGAAAATGAAGTGGTTAATTGGAATGGTCAGTTTCGAGCACCATTAAAAAATGCAAAAGTCCTTCCACGACCAAAAGAAGGGTCAATGCCAATTTGGCGTGCGGTGGGCGGAACTCCTGCCAGTGCAATAAAAGCCGGTTATCAGGGTGTTCCAATGGCCCTAGCAATGCTTGGCGGTCCTGCATCTTACTTTAAACAGTCGATTGATGCATATCGTGATGCGCTAACTCGGCGTGGGCTTGATCCGACAGATTTCCCAGTTGCAACAACCGGCTTTTTCTATACAGCAGAAACAACCCAGCAAGCATTAAGCGAATATTACCCTCACATAAATGAAGGAATGAAACGAACGAACGGCCGCGGCTTTGCGAAACAATTATTTGCCCAAGGCGCAGACCAACGCAGCATAATGAATGTCGGCAGCCCTCAGCAAGTCATTGAAAAAATTCTCTACCAACATGAACAGTTCGGACATCAACGATACATGGCACAAATGGATTTTGGGGGTGTGCCTTTTGACCGAATTAAACGAAATATCGATATAATCGGAACAGAAATTCTACCTGCAATAAAAAAATATACAGCAATAGTTGAGGGGGGCAAAGAATGAAGGTTGTCGGATTATCCGGGTCAAAAGTTGGTTCAAAAACAAGAACGGCAATGGATGCCACATTAAAAGAATTGAAGGAAAATTATCCGGAAACTGAAGTAACGTTAATTGATTTAGCGGAATATGATGTTCAATTTAGTGATGGTCGCAATTATTGGGAATATGAAGGTGACACAAAATATGTAACAGAAACGATTATGGATGCAGAAGCCATTATCATAGGGACGCCAATATTCCAAGCATCAATTCCAGCAACATTGAAAAATATTTTTGACTTGCTTCCGGAAAGGGCATTTGAGGGGAAAATCGTCAGTATTATTGTTACAGCCGGAACATCAAAACATTACTTAATAGCCGAGCAACAATTAAAGCCCATTTTATCGTACATGAAAGCACAAATTGTTCAATCATATGTTTTTATAGAAGAAAAAGATTTTTATCGGAAAGAAATTATTAATGATGATGTTATTTTCCGAATTCAACGCTTAGTGGAAGATACGGTTGTGTTGACGGAAACTTTTGCAAAGATTCGCGAGGTGAAGGAAGCTGAGTATGGTTTTTAACGTTCAGTTATGAGGAAGGACAAATCGTTCTTCCTTTTACTTTTAAAAAGTCAAAAATAATACTTTTTTGTTGACAATGGCACAAGTGGTAATTTATAACAAAACTATGTTGTAATGCAAAGTAGTTTTTGGCTACCATTGTGATTGATGTAGGAAGTAGGTTATCTCTGTCTAGCTATTTGCAGGGATAGACTGCCTTTGACTATATGCAAGCTTTATTATGGATAGGCAGTCTAGGAAGTTTTTTTACCGATACGTAATATGAGTAGATAACCCGATTTTTTGGCTAAAATCATTCACAAATTTTTTCTATCTCTTTCACTTCATCGAGACTCAGCTTCACCATTTTTGCCACTTTTTCAACTGAAAAACCTTCCCGTAACAGCTCAGCAGCTAAATTCCTTTTTTCTTCCATTTTTCCTTTTTCAATCCCTTTTTCAATTCCTTTTTCGATTCCCTTTTCAATTCCCATTTCCAATCCTTTTTCAATTCCTTTTTCAAATCCTTCTTCCCTCACAGTTTTAAAATATTCAGCAAGTGTAGGTGCTTCTTTAATTTTTTCAGAATACAGCATATGTTTTGCCTCCTTTTCAATGTTAATCGATAAGTCTTTCGTTAATTGTTTTGTCAGCTCATGAGGAAGATACAGTAAATAGTCAATGAAGTAGAAAAGAGCTTCCGCATAAATAGATTTAAGATTCGGGTTGGTTAAGATAAAGTCTTTTAATAATTTTTTCTTTACTTCATATCGTTTGTGATAGTTCTTTTCCGTTTGATGAAGGTAAATGCCTGCCAATACTGCAATGGCGAAAGGGTTCGTAGATTTTTTCAAAGAAGGAATATCCTCTTCATTAAACTTATAAGTATTGAAGCGATACGTAAGTTCAGTGCCGTAAAAGGAATATTGGAACGGCTGCGGATTGTTGGATTTAGACAAATCGGTCAAAATTGCAATGGAATAAATGTTTTCTTGGAAGCGATCAAACAAACGATAAAAATAAGTAAACATTCGCCTAGAAAAGTCCGGATCCTTTTTTCCTTGGATTTCTATGTGAATGAATACATATTTTTCTTCCCCGTTTTTCAAGGAAACCTTTACAATTTTGTCTGCGATTTTCTTCCCTTTTTTATGCTTGATGATGACTTTGTGCAGTTCCTGTTCGAGAAAGACAATTCCTTTTCCAAAATCAATGGCCTCATACAAATCCGGTGCAAAGAATAAAATAAATTCCTCAAACAGTTCACTGATAATTTTCTTCCAAAGTGCGTCATAATCAGTTCCGGGTGAATAGATCACCCTTTTCTCCAGAACAAGTACTTCTCCCATTATTTTACCCCATCCTTTGATAAATTTGAATTATTAATTATATTATACACGATAAGAACGTTTGTTTCCATAAAAATTTATCGACATTGAAAAAATGAAGACGTCAATTAATTTGTCAAGGAAACTCACGGAATAGCAAACATTGCAGCATTCTGTCCTCTGTAAGGATAGTGAAAAATTTCTAAAAAAGGGGATACCAATGAAGTGTAACATGATAAAAAAATTTATTAAAAAATGGTACAATTGAATCAAGATTAAGCTTCGATAAGGTTTTGGAGATAGCAGTGATAAATAGTGGTGGCATTTGGATAAAGTTGCTTCCGCTGAATTGTTTCTTGATGTAATTACTTTTAAAGACAAGGTAATCTATAAGGAGGGTCCTATATTCACGAAAGGAAATGTGTAATAATGTTTAAAATGAGAGCTTAAGGACGAAAACATAATTCAAAAAAAGCGACAACTATTTGTAAAGGGTGTGTTTTTAATGTCGGAAACACAAAAGAATATGTCTAAAAGAAAATTTGGCTGGGTAGATAAATGGGCAAAGATGACTGGTGAACGTGCGAGAATTGATGCTAAGGCCAATAATACTTATATTGTTTACGAAAAGGATGGAAAATTGGTTAAAGAATTTCCAAATGGTAATATTGAACCTTTATATAATGATGGTGATAGTTAATGCATACACACAGGCCAATGTTTTATGTTTTTGCTGGTAACAATGGAAGTGGCAAGAGTACATTTAGGAATCTTATTGTTGATAAAATCGGTATCGATATTAATATTGATCCGGATGCTATTGCAAGGAAGATTGATCCTGAAAATCCTGAAACTAGGCGCTTAGAAGCTGGTAAGGAGGTAATAAAGTCAGTATATCAATATATTAAGGAAGGTAAGGATTTTTCAATTGAAACTACATTAGCAGGGAAAAATGTAATAAGACAAATGGAGAAAGCTAAAAAATCGGGGTATGAAATTACGATGTTCTATATTGCCCTTAACAATGTTAAACAAAACATTGAACGTGTTGCAATGAGAGTCGAAAATGGCGGTCACCATATTCCTACTGAAGATATCATTAGAAGAAATTCAACGTCTTTTGCACATCTTTATCAATATTCGCACTTGGTTGACAACCTTATATTAATAGACAATAGTCAAGCCAATGGAGAAATTGTTATGGAAATAAATAGTGGAAAGATTACTTTTCAATCGAAATATTTACCATCATGGGTTCTACCGCTAAAGGAGCAGTATCAATAAGCAGGCACCGTTTCTGTGGGATTTGCAGATAATGGAAATATCCTACAACAATTTAATGATTATTTAAATACAACTAGTAATCATAGTTTCTGCGTATAATCTAGTTGATGATACTTGTTGTGAAAAACTACAAATTTTTATTGAAGGAAATATTTTCGGTATCAATTGATACCATTTTTGTGTATACTATAATTAAGGGGAGAAGGGTTTGGCTACTGAAGAAGAAAAAAGAGCCTTTCTTCGTGAAGCTAAACAGCTCATCTCTAATGGGAAGAGAGATTTCATTAAGAGAACGTATAAGCATCCTTCCGGGAGAAGAATTAGATGGATAGAAGCCCTCCTTGATATTGGACTAACAAGTGTCGACTAAATGTGGGATGAAGCATTAAAGTTAACGCCAAATGATTACTGCGATGGTCCTGTTGTAGATAGGGACAAACCACAGGATGGAAAAGTTATTTGGATTTTTAAAAAGAATATAAATGGTATTATCACCTATATAAAAGTGAAAATCGATCACAGAGGGTGTGTATGTTTATCTTTCCACGAAGACTGGCAATAAGACAGTTTTATTTTATACGTTAAGAAAGTATAAATTTCCAGCAAAGAAGCGGATTCGACGTAGTTGGAAATTTTAAGAATTAAGTATAAGTGCTCTTGCGGCTCTGCTCTCGCCTAAAGGCTCGGCAGTCGCCGAGTTTTCTATAAAAAATCAAATGCTTGGGGGAACTAATGAATGGAGGACACGATGATGGCATTAACAAAAGTTAAATATTGTGATGGTTGCCAAAAGGATGTGGAGGCTGTAATTGTTGAACGGCCAGCTACTTACACCTTTAAAGGCGAAACTTTTGAACTCATCGAGCGTGTATTACAATGCCCCTATTGCAGAGAAGATTTATACGATGAGTTATTGGATTCAGAGACAATGAGAATATTAACCAAGCTTTATGAAGAGCGTGTCGGACTTTCACTTGAAGAAATTAAATCGATTCGAGGACAGTATGGTTTATCAATGGATTTGTTCTCACGTATTTTGGGGTGGAGTAAAGCCACAATTGCACGCTATGAAACGGGTAAATATATTCCTGATAACTCGCACATGCAGGTACTGAAAAAATTAAAAGAAAAGCCAGAAACTATTGATGAATATTTTAAGTTAAATATGCATAAGTTCAATGAAAAGGAAAAAAGGAAAATTTTAGTAAAGCTAAATAGTTACGATCAAAATATAGTAGAAAAAAATCTAGTAAAGTTAATGAATATAAATTATAAAATGCATGAAAAGACAATCGATTCCGGATTTCGTTCATTTAATTTTTATAAGTTAGTAAATATGATCTTGTTCTTTGCTGAAGAGGGAATACAAAAGACGAAACTGATGAAATTACTGTTTTATTCGGACTTCTTGAATTATAAACGTAATTTAATTTCATTAACAGGAGTCCCCTATGTTCGATTGCCTTATGGTCCTGTGCCAAAAGATCATGATCTACTTTTATCTGCAATAGAAAAAAACGAATATATAGAAATAGATTACGAATATATGAACGAGTATACTTTTATAAATATTAAAGCTAAGCGAAATTTTGATGATACATTGTTTAATAAGGAAGAAATTGAAATCCTTCGTCAAGTAAAAGAATTCTTTAAAAATTATGGGTCGGTTGCGATTAGTGAATACTCCCATAACGAAGATGGGTGGAAATACACCCAAGACAGAGATATTATTTCCTACGACTTTGCCGAAACTCTCTCAATAGGGGACTAGGTACCTTTTACTGTGGTGCCTGCCCCGGCACTTTAAAGTGTTAACGCATTGAGGATATGCCCCGTAAAAGAATCTTTTTCGCGATGTTCACCATGCGATAAATAGAATGTTAAACCTTAAACGTATAAAGAAGACCCCACAAATAATAGAGGAATTAAATGAAATAAAAGAAAAGACAAGTATCCTGACTAAAGAATTGGAGGCAAGACCAGTAAGCAATAACGTGTTGCAGAAAGTTATTATTCGAACACTGAACAATAGAGCCGATTATCTTCACTTCACCATTACAAATGGAGTTTCCAAGGTGTTTCAACATCGAGAACAATTAATGGCCGGGAATTTCGAATTTATTACTAAAGAAATTTATCCTGAAGAGAAAATTATTATTTGGGCTCATATTCTGCATATTAAACGAAAAAGCAGTGCGAATCGACTGGCTGCGTATTCATCTTTTTTTGAAAATTTGCCTCAGAGAATTAAGAATGATAGCTTTGTATTGGGCCTGTACGCTCACAAGGGAAAAATGGGGGATTACAGAGGTAGTGATTACCCAATAAAGAAGGCGAATAAAAAGAACCTTGAATGGCTATTAAGTCATTCCTCTTATCAAAACTTCTTTATCAAAACTGATTTAATTTGGGGCCAAAAAAATGTAAAGCATTTGAGGGAGGGAGTACTCGTATATCATTTGTTCCTGCTGAGCAATACGATGGCATCCTTTTTTTTAAAACCGTGAATCCTATCCATTTAAAACCTGTCACTTTCTAAGTATTCCTGGGTTATTATGATTTTTTAATTTGGTAGGTCTGACAGTTTACTAAAACAGTCGTTTTTATAATATAATAAATGTTATAATTAATATAAAATTAACTTTGAAGAAGGGAGTGAAAAGGAATGAAATGGTCTGAAGTACGCGAACATTTTCCAGAACGTTGTGTCTTAGTAGAAGCAATAAAGTCTGAAACAAGAGGTAAAGAAAGAATTATTGAAGATATGTCAGTAATTGATGACTTTGATAATGGAAATACAGCATGGAAAGTCTATAAAAAGCTACATGCGGAAAATCAAAGCCGTGAATTATATATCTTTCACACGAATAACGAAGAAATAAAGGTAATTGAGCATCCATATACAGGAGTGCGGAGAAGAGTATGAAATTTGAAATGGATAAAAACTTACCTCTTGTATCTGTTGAGATTGAATACAAGGGTAACAAAAAGACGTTCAATAACGTTTTACTTGATACTGGTTGCTCTTCAACTATTTTAGATACGGACTTATGTGAAGAAATCGAACTGATGCTTGATTTAGAAAATGCCATTACACGTAAAATGTATGGAATTGGCGGTACGGAAATATGCATTGAACAAAAAGTGAGTGATATCACTATAGATAAGTTTCTACTAAACGATTTCACTATTCAGCTTGGCGATGTTAGAGAAATGCATGGATTTGATGGAATCATCGGTAGTGACTTTTTTCTAGCAAATAAATTAATCATCGACTTTAAAAATATGGAAGTGCGAAAAAACTAGATTAGGATAACAACACTTCAATGATATAATTCTTTGCCATCGCCACGGAAACCACATGAAGTGCTGTTCAGGACTCATGATGCAAATTCGAGGAAGCTTTTTCAGGGTCCTTAAAAAATGCTAGTCGCATTTTTCTTTGTGCGATGCAAATTCGAGGAAGTAAATCAGTTCTCATTGCGAGGAGGTCGGGCCACAGGACGTGGTCAGACGTACGTTGCAACAGGACGTTGCGCCTTTAGCGGCCAGTTTATACGTCGCTAAGCGGGCGCTCTGAGCTTTTCTTTTATACGCCGAGGGAAAGCCCCGCAAATGGAGGGAATCGAATGGATTCACAGTTAAAAAAACTAATTGATTTGGCAAAAACAACATTTGGATTAAATCACTATTATTTACAAAGATATGAGTTCTATCGGAGTGTAAATACCATTAATGAGACGGTTTATACATTATCCATGGAGTGGTTTCCTAATCATATAACTGTACATGAGGATGATGAGACGAACCCAAATGGTGCAGCCGGTATTGAAATAAATGTGAAAAGTCGTAAATTTACGCGTGCCATTTTTGCAGGAGGTATTTCATATGCAGAGGATGGAGTTAAGTTTAGCCATCTTAATATGGAAGCCATCATAAAATGGATTGAGGATAAAACAGGACTCATGTACGGAATACAATTCCAATTGAAAAGAGAACAAGAAGGCGAACTTACTTTTATGGCATGCCTTGATGGTGTTGATGTTTCACCGCCAGGATATATTGACATCAAATTTAATGAAGAAGGAAAGCTCACTTTATTTTCTATAAATGGTCAATTTCCTTCAAAAGAGCCGGTAAAAGAAGAAAACTACTCCCTTTCTCTTGATCAATTAGAAGATTTGAAAATGGAACAATTGAAATTGATTGAATACCCCTCCTATGAACAAAAAAAATTATATCCTATATATGGATTGGAAGAGATTTTTGTTACAAATGATGGGGGAGCTACGATTCCATTTGAATTTTTTGCGGATGAAAGATATTTTTTGACAATGGAACAAACGATTTTTTGGGATGAACCTATTAATGAACCTTTTCAAGCGAAAGAGATAAAATGGATTGAAGATATTTCAGCAGAACAAGCATTTTCATGTGAGCCTTCTCCCGATTCATTCCCTATTACTGGGGAAGAACAAGAGAAATGTATAAAGGCAGTTACAGATTTTTTGCGGCAGGAGTATCCAAGTGATTCAGGAAATTGGGTACTAAAACATCTTTATCGGGATAAAGGGTATATTCACGCTACACTGAAAGCCGTTAAACAAGAATATCAAGTGTTTCAACGGAAAATAAAGGTTTGGATTGATCCAAAGAGCTTTCAAGCTGTAAATTATATGGATAGCGAACTGATGCTAAAACCCCTTGACGACTTTCAACGGCCTGATAAAGTAACGATTTCAAAAGAAGAAGCGTTTGAAAAACTGAGAGACTTATTTGAGCTGAAACCTTACTATGTATATGACTTTAAACAAAAAAAGTGGGAATAATTGGATGTGGTGGAATAGGGAGTGGTATTATTAGTAACCTTGTATCCTATGGTGTAAAAAATTTTATATTAATGGATCCAGATGTAGTTGAACCTTCAAATATTACCAGGCAACCATTATTTTCATTGCAAGATCTAAGTAAACAAAAAACAGAGGTTCTAAGAAGTTTTATTAAAAATCGTGTAAAAAACGCTTCGGTAGAAACATATAATAAAAAATTCGAGTTGGAAGATGATCTAAAATATTTTGAGGATGTAGATATACTCATTTTCGCAGCAGATTCATCAAACTTTAAAGATATTTTATCTGATAACATAACAACACCGGAAAATATATTAGAGAAATTTTCATATGAGCCTCTGCCAAAATAAAAAATATACCCTTGAGCGAGGCTCTGGAAAATTAATTATCTCGTTTTTTTGCCTTTTCTTCCAGATTTTTAAATTTAATAAAAATAAAATGGCTATTTTTCTCCAAAAAAGGGCATACGTATCCTGCCTTCACAAAATGGGTTTTTTTCACTGCCCTTTGTGGAAAGGAGACGCTGCATTTGACTTATTCACATATCCACCTGTGAATAACTTAATTCAGTCGATGGCGTGTCCATCCACAATTGGCCTTTCCTGTCTGATGATACGCCATATTTGCCATGATATGCATAGATATCATGCAACGATCCACATGCGCTTCAACTGCCTGTTTTCCACGCTTGTGAACACGACGGAGACTATATCCGTCTTTTAGAATGCCAAAGATTCGTTCGATGATCGTTCTGGCACTATATAACACTTTAAATTTCCGCCCATGTTGGGGCAACTCGACGTCTACTTGAGGCGTTTGATCAAAGTCCATCCTAAATACTCTTCCTTGTGCTGCCC
>ERZ1673815.30-NODE-30-length-44219-cov-30.196767_pt1 | contig 44219 bp, 40 predicted proteins | sample MGYA00580147_ERZ1673815 | MGnify/ENA primary metagenome ERZ1673815 (study PRJEB41219, sample SAMN04549617) | soil metagenome | isolation source: soil | place: USA: Puerto Rico, Laguna Bouqueron NWR | collected 2009-06-01 ...
AAAATGCTTATTTTTGACGACGAGCCTGAATCTCGTCGCCGTTTTAAGGTGAAAAGTGCCTGTTTTTGGCGACGAGCCTGAATCTCGTCGCCGTTTTAAGGTGAAAAATGCCCATTTTTGGCGACGAGCCTGAATCTCGTCACCACTTTGAGGCGAAAAATGCTCATTTTTGACGACGAGCCTGAATCTCGTCGCCGTTTTAAGGTGAAAAACGCACTTTTTTGGCGACGAACCTGAATCTCGTCACCACTTTGAGGCGAAAAATGCTTATTTTTGACGACGAGCCTGAATCTCGTCGCCGTTTTAAGGTGAAAAACGCACTTTTTTGGCGACGAACCTGAATCTCGTCACCACTTTGAGGCGAAAAATGCTTATTTTTGACGACGAGCCTGAATCTCGTCGCCGTTTTAAGGTGAAAAATGCCCATTTTTGGCGACGAGCCTGAATCTCGTCACCACTTTGAGGCGAAAAATGCTCATTTTTGACGACGAACCTGAATCTCGTCGCTGTTTTGAAGTGAAAAAATCCTATTTTTGGCGACGAGACCTATTCTCGTCGTCGTATTTGGGTGAAAAATTCTATTTTTTGGCGACGAGGCCAAATCTCTCGTCAGTCACATTAATGCGAACCCCCCTTTCCTAGTTGAGGAATTTCTATTTCCTGAGCAAATGTAAAAAAATGATCAACTTGTAAAATGACTGCTTCAATTGTCATGTTAGTTTTACCCCCTTTCAACTTCATTTTATAGTAAAATGTTATTGTATGTTTTGAAAGAGAGTGATGGAAATGGATTGGTATAAAAAATGGTTTTCTTTTTACCAAGATGATGAGGATGAATGGCTAGGCCCAACTAACGATGTGGTTCAAAGCAAAGAGCTTAAGACAAAAGTAACATATCAATATCCAAAAAGTTCCACGAATCGGCCTTTAATTGAAAAGGGTGAGGGCAAACATATCATTCATCATCGTGCAAACATGAAAGAAGGTATGTCCGATATTCGTGATCTTTTACAGCGGCGCCACGAAGCTGATATTCGCCGGTATGAAAAGAAAAAGGAAAAGACATCCTCTGCACCGCAATTGGGACCCACCTCAAAACAAAATAATCAAGCATCTGAAGCAATTAGCAATGATGTTCATGAGGTTCGGCAAGAAAAGATTCATAAAAAGCGACCATTTCATCCAACTGAAATTCCTTCACCTATTTACGGGTTTCAAAGGAGAAAAAAACAGGATGACATCATTGAATTTGAACTGACCACTTTTGAGAGAAATGCAGAAAATAAAAAATTGTCTGGTCACGAGTTCCGTGATGACCAAGATGAGATAAGGGAAACTGTTCAAAGCAGAGATCATTCAAATTTATATGAGGATGGTCAAGAAAAAGAACAAATAACAATCAATCAACTTCCCAATAGGAAGGAAAAACCGGATCAGCCGGAATATAGTCAGCAATGGGCTGCCACAAATAGTCAGATAACAGATAAAGAAAATTCCTTATCAATGAAAATAGAGGTACAGACGGAAAATAATGGTGATAAGTCAACCTCATTTCCGGATATGATCCAATCAAAACAATCTGACTTTGACACCGAAACACAAGATCTTTCTTCGTTGTCGCAGGAAGCAATCGGAAAAATGGAAGAAACAACTCCGGAACAAGAAAAAAATCAAGAAATTAACGATGATTTCATGAAAGCGGAGAGGACTGAAGCCCCCCTTTTAACGTCATCAGAAACAGCTGAATCCGGGGAAGATATACAACTGACCGAGTGGAGTATTGAAACAGATAAACCAGAGAAGCACTATTTGCAAGATGACCCAACTGTAAATCAAGATTCCAAGCAACAAGAAGCTCTTGAATTCGAAAAAAATAATCAAGAGCCGGTCATTCGAGAAGATGAATTTGCCAAAGAACCGGATGATGACTTGAATAAGGACTCGGTCCCTGTCCAGGAATTAACCGAGTCAGTGGAGGTTCATCCAACTAATAACAATATGGAAAAGGTAGAGGCAAAAGAAATTCAAAAAGCAAAATCAATGAATGAACATAAGGAAAATGTTGCGAAAGAAAAACAATCTGGTAAACGAAACGATCAAGAACAAGCGACGAAACCGACAACGAAAAAACATCTTCCTTTCAATGTTCTTATGTTGAAAAAAGACCGGGAATTTTTGAAAAAGAAAGCGGAACAGCAAACTTTTCAACAAATGGCTGCTGCCGCTACAGAAACCAATACAGTTGAAGAACAGGACTATCAATTCCCGTCCCGTAATCTTTTAAATAAATTTACTTTTCAACAATCCAATGACGAGTGGATTGAGGATCAAAAAGCGATTCTAAACAATACGTTACGGAGTTTCCATGTCGGTGCGAAAGTCGTTGATGTTTCTGTCGGTCCCACAGTAACTCGTTTTGAATTATCCCCTGATATGGGAGTGAAGGTAAGTAAAATTACCAACTTGACGGATGACTTAAAACTAAGTCTTGCCGCGAAAGAAATTCGAATTGAAGCACCGATTCCGGGTAAACACACAATCGGGATTGAAGTACCGAATAAAATCAGCCGGCCGGTTTATCTGCGAGACATCATCGATCAACCGAGTTTCATTGATGCAAACTCTCCATTAACAGCGGCTCTTGGTCTCGACATTACGGGTAAACCGATTATGACCGATATTAAAAAAATGCCCCATGGTTTAATTGCCGGTGCGACAGGTTCCGGAAAAAGTGTTTGCATTAACACATTTATTATCAGTCTTTTATATAAGGCCAGACCTGAAGAAGTAAAATTATTATTAATCGATCCAAAAATGGTGGAGTTGTCTCCATATAACGGCATTCCACACTTAATTAGTCCCGTCATTACCGATGTGAAAGCAGCAACCCAGGCGTTAAAGTGGGCGGTCGATGAGATGGAAAGACGATATGAATTGTTTGCTCATTCCGGTGTACGTGACATTAGTAAATTTAACGAGAAGTGTGAAATGCAAGAACAAAAATTACCATATATTGTGATTATTATTGATGAATTAGCTGATTTAATGATGATGGCACCGGCTGATGTCGAAGAAGCGATTGCCAGAATTGCCCAAAAGGCTCGTGCATGTGGTATTCATCTGTTGATTGCGACCCAACGACCTTCTGTTGATGTCATTACCGGTTTGATTAAAGCAAATGTACCGACACGGATTGCTTTTTCCGTATCGAGTCAAATTGATTCCCGTACGATCATTGACATTAGTGGAGCGGAACGTCTGCTTGGAAAAGGCGATATGCTATTTGTGGCAAACGGAACGGCAAAACCGGTCCGCATTCAAGGTGCTTTTATTACAGATGAAGAAATTGAAAAAGTGGTTGACCATGTTCGGACCCAAGGTGAACCGAATTACTTATTTGAACAAGAAGAACTTATTAAAAAATCTGATTTAGCCGAGAATGATGAACTTCTTTATGAGGCTTGTGAATATGCATTAGAACAAGGAAATATCTCTACATCAAGTTTACAAAGACATTTTCGAATCGGCTATAATCGGGCAGCACGAATTATTGAATTGATGGAAGAAAAAGGCATGATTTCGGAGGCAAAGGGTAGTAAACCGCGTGATGTATTAATGACAAATAACGATTTAGACCAGTTGAAGGAGCTTCTATAAAGATGGAAACATGCAAATAAAATTGCAGAAACCGGGTCGACTGATCGAAAAATCCTACCGACCCGATTCAAAAAAATTTTATAAAACTCGGCTTTTGTTGAAAATTTTAGGTTTGGCGGGCAAGGATATAGATAAGCGATAGTTTTTTTGAAATGAAAATGCTATAATACATAAAGTGCGGTTCAGCGCATTATGTAGTGAACAATTCTAATTGGATTAGGGACAGGAAATTTTTGAAAGGCTGTTTTCGCCAACGGTCGTGAATATTTTACGTTACTTGCAAGCTTGGAAGCCGGCGAAAGTCTTTGCTTGAGCGAAAGGGTCGGTTCATTTTAAAAAATAACGAACTTTTGGAAAATGGCTTTTTGAAATTTGTACGAAACACGAAATAAGTTCTCTCATACATATAATGCATATTATATAGTGACATTGTTGGAGGTTCTAACATGACTATTTACCATTTTGTAGGAATTAAAGGATCCGGGATGAGTGCCCTTGCACAAATCCTTCATAATATGGGTTTCAAAGTCCAAGGATCGGACGTAGAAAAACATTATTTTACGCAAGATTCATTGGAAAAACTAGGAATTCCCATTTATCCTTTTAAAGAAGACAATATAAAACCGGGAATGACAATTATCGCGGGAAATGCATTTCCTGATTCCCACGAAGAGATTCAAAAAGCGTTGGCATTAGGACTGCCGGTCATACGTTATCATCGCTTTTTAGGAGATTTTATTCAAAATTATACAAGTATCGCAGTTACCGGTGCTCATGGGAAAACATCGACAACCGGGCTTCTTTCGCATGTCATGGAATTGGCAAAACCAACATCTTATTTAATTGGTGATGGAACAGGGAAAGGGGTTAAGGACGCCACTTATTTTGTTTTTGAAGCATGTGAATATCGTCGCCATTTTCTTTCATACTTTCCCGATTACTGTATTATGACAAATATAGATTTTGACCATCCCGATTATTACGCCAATGTAGAGGATGTTTTTTCTGCTTTTCAAGAAATCGCATTGCAGGTGAAAAAAGGAATTATTGCTTGCGGTGATGATGAGCATCTGCAAAAAATTCAAGCGAAAGTTCCGGTACTTTTTTATGGCTTCGGTGATGAAAATGATTTTCAGGCACGAAATATTGAAACGACACAGGAAGGAACAACTTTTGATGTCTTTGTTCGTAACAATTTCTATTCTTCCTTCTTCATTCCGTTATTTGGCGATCATAATGTATTGAATGCATTAAGTGTCATTACGATTTGTCATTATGAGGATATTGATGTTTCGATTATTCGTGAAGGGTTAAAAACATTTCATGGCGTAAAGAGGAGATTTACTGAAAAAAGAATTGGTTCGCAAATATTAATTGATGACTATGCCCATCATCCGACCGAAATCCGGGCAACACTAAATTCGGCAAGACAAAAATATCCGGATAGAAAATTGGTTGCCGTCTTCCAACCGCATACTTTTACAAGAACACAAACCTTTTTAAATGATTTTGCCAATAGTTTAAGTGCAGCTGATGAAGTGTTCCTTTGTGAAATTTTTGGATCGGCTCGGGAAAATCACGGAAATTTATCTATCCAAGATCTACAAGCCAAGGTTGATGGCGCACAAATTTTAGCAGAAGAAGATGTTGCCAAATTAGCTGATTTTGAAAACAGTGTTGTCTTGTTCATGGGTGCCGGGGATGTTCATAAATATCAAGAAGCCTATGAACGCTATTTGAAAAAAGAACATAAAACCGTATAAGGTGATAGAAAATTGGAAAGCTGTCTGACGGAGTTTTGCGATTCACTAACCGGAAGTTTGACCGGATTATTGGCTCGTTAAGGACCTGTTGGATGGCTTTTTTTGTATACGGGAGAGCTTTTCGGTACTTTTTCAGATACCTGTACGAAATATTTAATAAAAAATTAGTATATAGGCTCGATTCTTCTTTGTAAAAATGTTTTAATTGAAATAGAATAGAATGTAAAGATTGGTAAGAGAGGAAATAGAAGGGAGTTTTTCATAATGGAAGCGATTTTGTACATAAGTGTGGCTGTAGTGGCCGTTGCTTTTGTTGTATTGGTCATTTATATTATACAAACATTAAAATCATTAACACAAACGTTAAACCATATTTCACATACTGTAGAAAGTTTGGAAGGGCAATTGCAAGGGGTAACAAAGGAAACAGAAAATTTACTCAAAAAAACCAATGATTTGGCGGCTGATATCCAACAAAAGTCAAAAAAACTAGATTCTGTCGTCATAGCGGTAGAAGAAGTCGGACACACCCTTCAGGCATTTAATCATTCAGTGAATAGTATTTCAAACACAGTCATTCAAAAAGTGGCAGATAATCAGGATAAAATTTCACAAGTTATCAGCTGGGGGAAACTTGCCGGCGAACTGAAGGACAAATGGATTGAAATTAAGGAACGCAGAAAACATAATAAGGAAGCAAATATTGTCATCGATAATCGAACAGAGTAGGAGGATGATGAAAATGGAAGAAAACAAAAAAGCGGAAACAAGGGAGACAAAGGATTTCTTAACAGGTGTGATTATCGGGAGTGTAATTGGTTCGCTCGCAGCTCTATTATTTGCACCAAAATCCGGAAAAGATTTACGTAGCGAAATTCAATCAAAGGCCAATTTTGCTTTAGATAAAAGTGATCAAGTCAAGAATATTGTGATTCAAAAAGGCAATGATGTCCGGGAATTTGCCAATGATGCCAAAGAAAAATTAACGAAAGCTGTTCAAGAGCAAACAAACTTCTTAGTCGACGCCGTACAATCAATGACAAAAAAATCCGGTGATGAAGCCATAGAAGTATTAGAAGATGCCAAGCAAACAATTGAGGAATTATCAAATGAAATTGATGAGAAATTGGCAGCTTTAAAAAATAAGGGGGATAAATAATTTGCCTTTCAAACAAATATACGAAGAAAGTGAATTTAAATCGATTCTGGAAAAAGAAAGTTCATTCTTATTATTCAAACATAGTTTAACTTGTCCATTTAGCCGAGGTGCATTTGACCAATTTACTGCTTATTTGGAAGAACATAATGAAATCAACGGATATTATTTAACGGTCCAAGAAAGTAGACCATTGTCCAATTATATCGCAGACCATTTTGCAATTAAACATGAATCCCCGCAAATCTTTTATATTAAGAGCGGAGAGGTACAGTGGCACAATTCTCACGGCGAGATAACGAAAGAAGCGATAGAAAAAGTTACCTTATAAGATCATACAATGAACAAGAGAAGAGGGATTGTCCTAAGGAAAGTTCTGATGGGGACAGTCCTTTTCTTAAAATAAGCCTTCCCCTCATATAGGTGGTGCCACTTAATAAGACAGCTTCGTTGGTACAAAAGCATGTATGACCGCCAAATAACGAAAACCCGGCAACAATCTTTATCAAGGCAGGTGATTTTTTTGCAAAAGTGGAACCATTTCCCTATCCCATTCGCTATTATGGATGATCATGACAAACTCGTTTCATACAACCAAGCATTTGAATCATTGTTAACAGGATTAGGAAAGGATAAAAACATAACCGATTATTTACAAGTGGTCCCGAATCAATCAGACCCTAATTTATTAATGGCAAAAATCACCGGAAAAGATTATTTAGTTATTAAAAAACAAATCAAGCAAAATGAAAATCTATTAGTCGGAATTGAAACAAGCGGTGTCACCGATTTGCTCGAGGCATTGAATGATTTGAAACGACATAAGTATGAATTGGAAGCTGTTTTTGAACATTCCTATGACGGTATTTATTTGACAAATCTGGAAGGAGTGACGATTCGGACAAATGCTGCAATTGAACGAATTACCGGGATCCCGAAACATTATTATCTTGGGAAAAATGTAAAGGATTTAGTAAGACGGGGGATTTTAAAAAATTCCGTAACAGAAGAAGCATTGAAGAAAAAGAAAACGGTGTCATTTGTCCAAAAAAATTATATTGGAAATATTACGCTTTTAACAGGAACTCCGGTACTTGACAGTCAAGGAAATATTGATATGATTGTTACCAATATTAGAGACCTCACTGATTTGAATCGAATCCAAGCGGAACAAATTGATTATCTTAAAGACCATGAATTCCAGACGGAGGCCCCGCAACCAAAAAATGAATATGAGGAAAAGTACGGGATTGTTGTTCAAAGTGAGCAAATGTTAGCCATTTTTGAAACAGCGAAACGAATTGCTAATTTTGATGCAACCATCTTAATTTTAGGGGAAACCGGTGTCGGAAAGGATGTTTTAACAAATTTTATCTATGAAAATAGTGACCGAGTGAAAACCGGAAAACTGATTAAAGTAAATTGTGGTGCCATCCCGCCGGAATTACTTGAATCCGAATTATTTGGTTACGAGGCCGGTGCTTTTACCGGGGCGAATCGGAATGGCAAACCAGGTATGTTTGAATTAGCGAATGGCGGTACATTGTTCCTTGATGAAGTGGCTGAATTACCATTAAATTTACAAGTAAAACTTTTACGTGTTCTGCAGGAAGGGGAAATCCAACGTGTAGGGGGAACGAAGCCGAAGAAGGTTGATGTCCATATTATTGCCGCAACCAATCGAAATTTATATGAGATGGTGGTACAGGGTGAATTTCGGGAAGACCTCTATTATCGACTCAATGTGATTCCAATTCATATTCCTCCGTTGCGTGAACGTCGGGAAGATATATTGCCGCTTATCCATTTGTTTTTAAAAACATATAATCAAAAATATCAGTTGTATAAGGAATTTGATTACGAACTGATTGATTTTCTCACGGTGTATGATTGGCCGGGGAATATTCGTGAACTTTCTAATTTGATTGAACGATTAGTGGTTACCGTATATCAAGATAAAATCGGAATTGATCACTTGCCAAAAGAATACCGTTCCTCGGAAATCGTTGGACGACAAACTCAACTTTCATTGAAAGAAGCCGTGGAAGACGTTGAGAGGAGGCTGTTGCGTCAGGCGGCGAAAAAATATCAAAATACATATGAAATTGCACGAGCGCTGCAAACAAGTCAGCCAACCGTCGTCCGCAAGTTGAAGAAATACAACATCAAAGTAAAAAATGAATAGTGTGAAGGATTGAAAAACTGTTCCAACCCATTGTCCGGAGCAGTTTTTTTCAATTTTGACAATTAAATTAAATCATAGGGTGAAACCATGTTCTCAGTCTGTTTACTTTGGCTTTCGTGTCAAAGTCGAGTGTTTTTTAATTCAAAAATGAATTATTCGATACAAAATTAAATCAAATAGAAACATAGGAATATGGTTTAATAATTCATAATTGCATTACATTTTATCCCATCTTAACGGGCAGTAAGTCCCTCACCTCAAGATTTTTGAGTTACAAAGAAGATTGGTAGGGTATGAACTGCCCGTAAAGGTCCAATTGGTTCAACTAACCATCAGTGATGATAAAAACCCACTGATTTAAGTTTCACTTGATTATGCATATTGTTATCGTTTAAAAGTTGGCACACTACTTGCAATATAAAATTGTGACAAGAATTTGACAAATGAGGAAGTGACGGGAGTGGATTTTCAACTGGATGAAGATATTTTACTCTTGAAAGAAAATGTCAGAGACTTTATCCAAAAAGAGGTTGAAGCGGTTGCCGAGCAAATTGAAGCTGATGATAAAATTCCACAACATATCATTGAGATGTCGAAGGAATTAGGTCTGTTCGGTTTAAGTATTCCGGAAAAATATGGCGGTCTGGGGATCGAGATGGTTGGTAAATGTGCGATCTATGAGGAAATTGGGCAAACTCATAACGGTTACACGACCTTAATTGGCGCCCATACAGGGATTGGCACTGTTGGACTCGTCGAATTTGGAAACGAACAACAAAAAGAAAAATATTTGCCTTCAATGGCAAGTGGTGAAAAAATCGGCGCTTTTGCGCTGACGGAACCGGAAGCCGGATCCAATGCCGCTAATTTGCAAACAATCGCAGTAAAAAAGGGAGATAAATATATTTTAAATGGAACAAAACATTATATTACGAATGCAACGGAAGCAGATATTTTTACTGTCATGGCGGTAACAAACCGCAGAAAAGGTGCTCGTGGAATAACCGCATTTATAGTTGAAAAAGGTTTTTCGGGATTCCACATCGGCACGGTTGAACAAAAAATGGGATTACGCGGGTCTCATTCCGCAGAAATTATTTTAGAAGATTGTGAAGTTCCGGTAGAAAACATGCTTGGCGAAGAAGGGGCAGGGTATATAAATGCATTAAAAATCTTGACGAATGGTCGTGCCGGTCTGGCTGCCAGAAATCTGGGAAGTTGTCAAAAATTATTGGATATGGCCACAACGTATGCCTTAGAACGGAAACAGTTCGGGGTACCAATCATCGAACATCAAGCAGTCGCCCATATGCTTGCTGAAATGGCAGTCGAAATAGAAGCTTTGCGATCTTTTACATACCGTGTAGCTTGGATGGTGGATGAGGGAAAAAATGTCATTAAAGAAGCGGCAATGTTAAAACTATACGGTTCGGAAACTTACAACCGTGTTGCCGATAAAGCGTTGCAGATTCATGGCGGATTAGGATATATTGCCGGATATCCGATTGAACGATTTTACCGAGATGCCCGGATTACAAGAATTTATGAAGGTACATCTGAAATACAGAAAAATATTATTGCAAAACAGTTAATGAAAGAGTACAGCTGAAAAAGGAGGGCGTAAATGGGGAACGAAGAAGTTGTTATTGTAAGCGCTGTCAGGACGCCGATTGGTACTTTTGGTGGCTCTCTCAAAAATATCAGCTCCGGACATCTGGCCGCACTCGTCATTGAGGAAGCAATCAATCGAGCAAGTATCCAACCGGATCAAATAGATGAAGTCATTATGGGAGAAGTCCGTCAAACAACCGAATCATCAAATGTTGCCAGGGTAGCAGCACTTAGGGCTGGGCTTCCAGAGACGACTCCTGCATTTACAGTTAATCGTCTTTGTGCTTCGGGAATGCAGGCTGTTGCATCCGGCGTCCAAGAAATTCTTCGCGGGGATGCGGAAATTGTCGTTGCCGGTGGAACAGAAAGTATGAGCCGTTCGCCGATTTATCTCCGTGGCGCCCGATTTGGCGATGAAACACCTTATTTAGTAGATTCCAATACAGAAGCGGGCCAGCAACCAACAGAGATTTATGGTGCTAACCTTGGCATGGGGATGACCGCTGAAAATGTGGCGGAAACATACAAGATTTCCAGAGAAGACCAAGATATTTTTGCCCTTGAGAGCCAGAAGCGGGCAAAAGCGGCAATTATGAAAGGGCGCTTCCAAGAAGAAATAATTCCTGTACAAGTGAACCGGAAAAAAGAGTCCTTTCAGTTCACTCAAGATGAACATCCAAGATTCACGACAACCTTGGATAAGTTGGCAACATTAAAACCGGCTTTTAAACCAAACGGGACTGTGACAGCGGGAAACGCATGCGGTAGGAATGACGGTGCAGCGGCGCTTGTCATGATGAAGCGGCAAAAAGCTCAAGAATTAGGGTTAAAACCGTTAGCCAAAATTGTCGATTGGGCTGTTTCCGGTGTGTCTCCTGAAATTATGGGAATTGGACCGGTTCCCGCAGTGAAAAGGTTGTTAGCTAAACAAAACAAATCCATTCAAGATATTGATCTTTTTGAACTGAATGAAGCTTTTGCCTCACAAGCATTGGCATGTATTCGTGAACTATCTCTTGATTATGAAAAGGTAAATGTAAACGGTGGTGCGATTGCCTTGGGACATCCGGTCGGGGCAACCGGTGCCAGAATCCTAACGACCCTTCTCTATGAGATGATAAAACGGCAACAACAATTTGGTATCGCCACATTGTGTGTTGGCGGGGGGCAAGGCATGGCGATGATGATTGAGTTGCTTTAGAGTCCATAAATAATCGGCACTGAAAAGCTTATCGGCAGACTATGCTAAAGACTTACCGAAACAGCCGCCGGAAAATAGAAAAACAAGTTTTAAAGAGCACCCTGTAAAAGTATAGAGCGATCGTTTTTACAGACGCCATAAATTTTAATAAAGGAGAGATTTTTTATGCATTTACGTCTTACGGAAGAACAAAAAATGGTTCAAGAAACGATTCGTAAATTTGTCGAAAAAGAACTAATCCCATTGGAAAATGATGTGCTAAGAAATGAGCGGGAAGGAAGACCAAGCTTGCCGCAAGAAAAAGTAAAAGAACTTCAACTTAAAGCGAAAAATGCAGGATTTTGGGGAATTAATACACCTAGTGAATATGGCGGGGCTGACCTCGGCCAAATGATGCAGGCAATCGTTACCATGGAGATTTCAAAAACGTTTGTTCCATTCAGTTTCGGCGGTTCAGCTGATAATATTCTTTACTATTGTAACGAGAAACAAAAAAAGAAATATTTAATCCCGACAATTAACGGAGAGAAAAAATCTTGTTTTGCCATGACAGAACCGGGTGCCGGCAGTGACACAAGAAATATAAAAATGACTGCGGTAAAAGACGGGGACGAATGGGTTTTAAACGGGGAAAAAACATTTATTACCGGTGGGAACGAAGCCGATTTTGTTATGGTCATTGCCATTACCGATAAAGAAAGGCATGCAAAAACAGGAAGAGAAGGGGTTACCTGTTTTATCGTCGACCGTGATATGGGCTGGCGCTCGGAATATATTCATACAATGGGCGAATGGGGACCGGCCAGTTTAATTTTTGAAAATGTCCGCGTACCGGAAGAAAATATTTTGGGAGAATTGCATGGTGGCTATAAACTCGGTTTGGAATGGATCGGTTTTGCCAGATGGATTGTCGGTGCCCGGGCAGTCGGTGCGGCAGAACGATTATTACAAATGGCAATTGATTATGCAAAAGAACGGGTCACTTTCGGAAAGCCGATTGCCGAACGTCAAGCCATTCAATGGATGATTGCCGATTCCGCCGTCGAAATTGAAGCGGCCAGATGGTTGGTGTTAAACGCTGCTTTTACCCTTGATCAAGGAGAAGATAACCGCCATTTAGCTTCAATGGCAAAATTATACGGGTCAAATATGGGAAATCGGGTAGTTGACCGAGTTTTACAAATTCATGGCGGTATGGGCTATACGAAGGAGTTGCCGATTGAACGTTGGTACCGGGAAGCAAGATTATGGCGCATTTACGACGGTACGGATGAAATCCAGCGTATGATTATTTCTCGGAATCTATTAAAAGGTCATGTTCATATCGGGGATTTTATTTGAGACAATGATTAGTCGGTAAAAATAGCAGGAAAACAAAAAATTCAATTGGAGGTCGAAAATATGAGTAAACGTTTTGAAGGAAGAGTGGCATTTGTTACAGGAGGCAGCCGCGGCATCGGAAAAGGAATAGCAAAACTTTTCTTGGAGGAAGGTGCTAAAGTAGCCATTATTGATATAAATCAGGAAGCATTGAATGAAACAGCCAGTGAATTTGCTCAATCGGGATTCGATGTTTATACAAAGGCAGCTAATGTCGTCAACGCCAATGAAGTAGAAACTGCCATGCAAGAAGTTGTCGAAAAGTACGGGTCGCTCGATATTCTTGTTAACAATGCCGGAATTATCCGTGACAATTTACTATTTAAAATGACGGACGACGATTGGCAACAAGTGATGGATGTTCATTTGAAAGGGTCATTCAATGCGGCACGGGCGGCACAAAAATATATGGTAGAAAGAAAGTATGGGAGAATCATAAATATATCATCCACATCTGCTCTCGGTAACCGAGGTCAAGCCAACTATGCCACGGCAAAAGCAGGTTTACAAGGGTTTACAAAAACATTGGCCATTGAGCTGGGAAAATATGGGATTACAACCAATGCAGTTGCGCCGGGATTTATTCAAACAGAAATGACAAAAGCTACTGCCGAACGAATCGGGGTACCGTTTGATGAGTTTGTGAAAGCAGCAGCCGCAGAAATTCCGGTCCAAAGAGGCGGGAAACCGGAAGATATTGCCAATGCTGTCGCGTTTTTTGCCGATGAAAAATCATCTTTCGTAAACGGTCAAGTCCTGTATGTTGCCGGCGGACCAAAAGCATAAGGGGGAAAAAGTATGTCAAAAGAATGGATTGGCAAGACATCAAACAAAGTGAAAAATACCGTTGATCGATTACTCGTGAAACGGTTTGCTGAATCAATCGGTGATTTGCATCCAATTTTTGTCGATGAAACATACGGGGAAAAGTCAAAGTATGGCGTGAATATCGCGCCGCCCACATTCCCAAGGGTATTCGACTATGGCGTATTGGAAGGAGTCGATCTTCCAATGAAAGGGTTAATTCATGGCGAAGAAACGTATCAATATGAACGTCCTCTCCTTGTCGGTGAAGAAGTATATTGTTATACAATTATTCAGGACTATTATGAAAAGAAGGGAAAAAGTGGTGACATGGGTTTTGTGGTCATCAAACGAGTGGGCGAGGATGCAAAAGGTAATATCATTTTTACTGAAATCCAAAATGTTATTATTACAGAAGCCGTACGAAAGGGGATAAATGTGTGAAAACAATGACAGAATTTAAACCCGGAGAAACCTTGAAAGTGACATTAGCCCCGGTATCAAGACTGGATTTAATTAAATATGCCGGAGCTTCCGGTGACTTCAACCCGATTCATACGATTGATGAGGAAGCAAAAAAAGCAGGGTTACCGGGTATCATTGCACATGGTATGTGGACGATGGGAAACTTAGGCAAACTATTCACACCTTTTTTAGAAAAAGGTTTTATCAAGGAATATAAAGTTCGCTTTGCAGGAATGGTTTTTCTTGATGATGTATTGACATTAAAAGCGGAGTTAGCAGAAACGAGCGGAAATGATCTGTTTTTCAATGTTAAAGCTGTTAAAGAAAATGGCCAAGAGGTTGTCAAGGGAAGCGTTCATTTTAGGCTATATGATGCAGTATGATTTCTGTTGAAACGATCGGCAAAAAGGCAAGCTTAAAAATTGTCGTTTGATTTTCGTATGAAGAGCCGGATAAAAGGTTCCAACGTCCGGCTTTCTTCCAAATACGATTGAAATGAAAGCGGAGGTGAGTCGGGTGGATTTTATGTATTCCGAGAGAGTGCAAGAATTTCAGAAAAGATTAACAGAATTTATGGATGAATTTATTTATCCAAATGAAAAAGTTTATGAAGAGCAATTAAATGAATATGACCGTTTTGCGACTGTTCCACCGATAATGGAGGAATTGAAGCAAAAAGCGAAAGAACGAGAATTATGGAATTTATTTTTACCGGATAGTAAGTATGGTGCCGGATTATCAAATCTTGAATATGCCCCGCTCTGTGAAATTATGGGAAGGTCACCAATTGCACCGGAAGTATTCAATTGCTCGGCACCGGATACCGGTAATATGGAAGTGCTTGTCCGATACGGAACAGAAGCACAGCAGGAACAATGGCTAAAACCACTTTTAAACGGGGAAATCCGTTCTTGTTTTTCCATGACCGAACCGGATGTTGCTTCATCCGATGCGACAAATATCCAAGCAAGTATTGTTCGCAATGGGGACCATTATGTTATTAACGGAACGAAATGGTGGTCATCCGGTGCAGGTGACCCAAGGTGCAAAATCGCCATCGTTATGGGGAAAAGTGACCCAACTGCGCCGAAACATAAACAGCAGTCGATGATTCTCGTCCCGCTGGATACACCCGGAGTTACCGTCAAGCGAGTGTTAACTGTTTTTGGCTATGACCACGCCCCACATGGTCATGCGGAAATTGAATTTAAAAACGTTCGCGTTCCCGCAACGAATATATTATTAGGTGAAGGAAGAGGATTCGAAATTGCTCAAGGACGGCTTGGACCGGGGAGAATTCATCATTGTATGCGGACGATCGGTGCCGCGGAAAGAGCGTTGGAACTCATGGTCAAACGTGTCAAGGAACGGGAAACATTTGGAAAAAAATTGGCGGACCAAGGCGTGATACAAGAATGGATTGCCAACGCAAGAATGGAAATTGAGCAAGCAAGATTGTTGACTTTAAAAGCAGCATACATGATGGATACGGTTGGCAATAAAGCAGCTAAAGCAGAAATTGCCATGATTAAAGTAGTTGCCCCAAATATGGCATTAAAAGTGATCGACCGAGCCATTCAAGCTTTTGGAGCAGCCGGTGTCAGCCAGGATACACCACTTGCTGCAATGTATGCCAATATCCGGACACTCAGACTTGCTGACGGACCGGATGAAGTCCATCGCCGTACCATTGCCAGAGAAGAGTTGAAAAAATACAGTTTAATGTCATAAATGTATTTGGCCGAACTGTGCAACACGGTTTGTTTTATGATGAACTAATCAGCCATTTTGGTGAAGAAAAGGCCAAGCTTTATTATCAGGCGAATAAAGAAGCGATGGAGTTTGCCAAAAGTTTAATTGAAAAGCATCATATTGAATGTGATTTAAAGATAGAGGATGCCTATGTTTTTACCGAAAATGACGAAACGGCCAGTCAATTGGAAAAAGAAATGAATGCCTATGAAAAATTAGGAATTCCCGGTAAATTAGTTGAAGAAACCACGTTGCCGTTCAAGGTAAAGCAAGCCTTAATCATGCCGGAACAAGCCCAATTTCATCCGTTAAAATATTTGCGTGTACTTGTGGAAGAGTTAAAACAAGCCGGTTGTCTCATTTACGAGCAAACCGTTGCTTCGAAAGTAGAGATGGGTGAAGCTCCAAAAGTATTGTTAAAAGATGGTCATACGGTCACTTGTAAATATGTGTTAAGTTGCTCGCATTTTCCATTCCATGATGAAGGTTTTTATTTTGCCCGAATGTATGCGGAACGGTCCTATGTTGTCGGAGCATTAGTAGAAGATGACTTTCCGGGCGGTATGTATATCAATGCCGAAAAACCGACGAGATCAATCCGCTACACACCATACCAAAATGAGAAACTCATCATTATCAGCGGTGATCATCATAAAACCGGACAAGGAGAATCAACAGATAAACATTATCAAAACTTACAAACCTACGCGGAAAACACGTTTAAAGTGAAGGAATTTGTCTATCGCTGGAGTGCTCAGGATTACTCGACCCTCGATAAAGTCCCGTTCATCGGTTATCTGACGGATTCGAATCGGAACATATTAGTGGCGACCGGATTTCGTAAATGGGGAATGACTCATAGCCATGTCGCAGCACTCCTTTTTCGCGACTTGATTTTAGATAAGGAAAATCCGTATGAGACCTTGTACGTGCCGTCAAGATTTGTCACCGATCCTTCTGTAAAACGAGTCATTCAAACAAATGTCGATGTTGCTAAACATTTAGTAAAGGGGAAGTTGAAAAAGCCGACGAAAAAAGTGGATGATTTAAAAAATGAGGAAGGTGCCATCGTTCAAGTTGACGGGAAACGCTGCGGTGCCTATAAAGATAAGAATGGAAAGCTGTTTTTGGTCGATTCCACCTGTACACATATGGGTTGCGAAGTCAAGTGGAACAGCGGTGAAAAAACTTGGGACTGCCCTTGCCACGGATCCCGCTTTGCCATCAATGGAGATGTTGTGGAAGGACCGGCAGAACGACCGTTAAAACAAGTTCAAGAAGGGGATTTATAAAGGCATCAGTGGAAATAAGTACCCCACCTAAACGGCCAGTAGACCTCATCGAAAAGACTTTCGAGTTGACAAAAATGGTGGGTGGGGCGATCAACTACCCGCAAAGGTCCGATTGGTTCAACTAACCATCAGTGGGAAGAATCCCCCTGATGGAAGTTTCACTTTATCCCGCACAAACGGTCACTAAATCTTCCGCCTAAGTCTTAAGTGGAATCAAAGATGTAAAGGAGGAAGATAAGTGCCCGTAAGTGCCCGATTGGTTCAACTAACCATCAGTGGGAAGAATCCCCCTGATGGAAGTTTCACTTTATCCCGCACAAACGGTCACTAAATCTTCCGCCTAAGTCTTAAGTGGAATCAAAGATGTAAAGGAGGAAGATAAGTGCCCGTAAGTGCCCGATTGGTTCAACTAACCATCAGTGGGAAGAACCCCACTGATGGAAGTTTCACTTTATTCATTACTATGTTTTGCCAACCATTTAATTTCCAATTGATCTCCCGGTTCCAGTTCCTCGATAAAAGTCGCTTGTTCGCCGTTTTTTAAAATAAGGTAGTCACCATTTGGGTTCGACGGCAGTTCGAAATCGGCAAAACGAAATACGTCTTGAAAAATAAATGGTTTATAAGTAATATGCTCGACAATCAACGAATCTTTGTTATAAATGCGGCTCGTTTTTTCCAGTTCTATCCCGTCCCGTTTAATGACGGTTATTTTTTTCTTTAACAGGACATCTTTCCCGTTAAATGTAATCGGTAAAGATGTCTCCAATTGCCAATTTAGTAGAAATGCAAGTTCTTCCACAGTCGGGGGAGCAGCTTGAATAAACTCAATTAAGTCCTTGTCAGCAAACGGGGTATTCAACGGGACCTCTTTTCCATTTTTCAACACTTTATCCGATTTTTGAGGAATTGTCGTCTCTTGGTCATTAATTTTCAAAATAAATGGTTCGGGTACTAAATGTAATTGACTTAATAAATTTTGGACTGTGTTTAACTCACGCCATTCAATTATATCCCGATCTTTAATGATATAATCTTCTGTAACGGTCTGACCGTTCACCTTTGCAGTTGGTAAAATTTCATAGTGATCCCCATTAAAGGTAATGTTTTTTCTGAAATCATTCAATAAATCTTTTAAAGCTAGTTCGACACTTTTTCCGTCATTGCCTTTCTCCGCCGATATGATATCGCCATCATTAACATAGTCGTCAAGAGAACAAGCCTGCCCGTTTTTTAATAATAGTGGCGGTGAACCGAATGAACCGCTGATGGTCATTGCCTTGCCATTTACAGTGATGATTTTGGCGAGACCCGGTTTTCCGTACAATTGACTTAATTTTACACCGGCTTGGATAAGACAATCGCCTACCGTTAATTTTTTTACTTCGAACATGCGAACAGGGATTTCGTTAACATAAACCGTTTTAAATTGAAGCGGGTTTTGCTTAGCATAAACAGCAATGCCAATCGGTGTAATCATTTCCGGACCGGTAACTTCGACGCCTTCAAGTGGGAAATTTTGGATGGCATCAATGCCGCGAATGGCCACTCGGTTTTTCGGTAAATTTAATTTTTCAGCAACTCTTTCATCAAGACCGGGTGTTAAACTTCCGCCTCCAATTAACATGACTGCCTTTGGTGACTTGAGACCGTTGAGCCGGAAAATTTCTTCCGTTATTTTTGTCGCTAAATGATCAATGGCGGGGGAAATAGATTGTATGATTTCCGCTCGTTCCATCGTTTGTTCGAAACCTAAAATATCTTTGATGGTGACCGTAGCTTGATCGGTTAATTGAATTTTCACTTCTTCGGCCATCGGGAAATCTAATAAAAATTGATCACTGATTGCTTCGGTAATTTCATCTCCGGCAACCGGAACCATCCCATAATTGACAATGGTACTTTGATCTGTAATGGCAATATCAGATGTACCTGCTCCGATATCAACAAGGGCAACATTTAACCGGCGCATCGAAGGCGGAATGAGAACGTGGATGGCTGCAATGGGCTCAAGTGTCAGCGCCTCAATATCGAGATTGCATCGTTTCAATGCCGTAGCTAAGGAATCGATGACAATTCTCGGCAAAAACGTCGCAATAATATCAACAGATGCCTCATTTCCAATTTGGTCGATTAAACTCCCGATCTTCTGACCATCTAAATAATAATATAAAACAGAATAGCCAACACAAAAATACTCGGCATTCACATCGTCAAATTTATTTTTTATTTGCTGTTCCGCTTTTTGGATCGCCATCAGCTCAAGGTGGATAACATCGTCTTTTTCCAACTTTCGTCCTTTAATGGAAACGGTTGCCGACGCTTCTTCCGTTTTCAGCGATCGACCTGCTGCAGCGACACAAGCTTTCGTTAGCGGACCGAATTCTTCTTCTAATTCTTTTTTTACTTCACCAATTATATGGGCAACAGCCGTAACATCGTGAATTTGACCGTCGAGCATTGCCCTTTGTTTGTGTTCTTTCATGACCACTTTTTTTACAACAAAAGCTTGTTCTGCTTTTTCTAATATGATCCCGACTATAGATCTTGTTCCGATATCTAAAGCAAAAATTTGATTATTTTCCCTCATCAAAACACCTCTTAACCTAGGAAGGGATATTATAAAGTCTTTTACCAAATAGCCTTACACACCAACTGTTCCTGCTACTTGCAATTTACCATAATTTTAGGATAATATAAAGTGACTTATCATTCACTAAAAAATATCTATTTTTCGTTAAAAATTCCTTTTTTACTAAAAAAATATACGTTTAAGCTAAATATGTGCTATAATGAACATTATCCCTTTTGTCTATTTTAACAGAAGGGATTTTTAATGATATAAATGCCAGACCATAATAAATTATTTATGAACCCGAAAAGTTAAGAATTCTAAAACTAAATAGGGTAAAATAAGTAAAAGGGATACTTAGCCTTTTTGAAATCGGCATAAAAAAGATGATACGAAACAATGGATAAATTCATTTAGGAAAAAGGAGTTGTCGAAAGTGAATAATATTACAATTTATGATGTGGCAAGGGAAGCAAATGTGTCTATGGCTACGGTATCACGGGTAGTTAATGGCAATCCGAACGTGAAACCTGCCACAAGAAAAAAAGTTATGGAAGTTATTGATCGTTTAGGGTATCGCCCTAATGCTGTGGCAAGAGGTCTTGCAAGTAAGCGAACAACAACGGTCGGTGTGATAATCCCCGATATTTCGAGTACAAACTTTTCAGAAATGGCTCGTGGGATTGAAGATATTGCCATGATGTACAACTATAATATTATTTTAAGTAATTCAGACCAAAATAAAGAAAAAGAATTTCATTTACTTAATACGATGCTCGCAAAACAAGTGGACGGGATTATTTTCATGAGTGGCAATGTAACCAAGGAACATGTGGAAGAATTTGAAAAATCATCGGTACCGATTGTGTTAGCCGGCTCTATTGAAGAAACAGGGAAACTCCCGTCTGTAAATATCGATTATGAACAGGCCGCATATGATGCAACGACCTATTTTATTAACAAAGGGCATAAAAAAATCGGTTATGTGTTTGGTCCGTTACAAGAACCGATTAATGGTGTGAAAAAGATGGCCGGTTTTAAACGGGCATTGACTGAAGCGGGAATTGAATACGATGAAAATTATGTATTTGACGGCGATTATACGTATGATTCGGGTATCGAAGCCGCGGAAAAATTATTGGAACTGGACGAAAAACCAACAGCCATTTGTGTTGGTACCGATGAAATGGCCATTGGTGTCGTTCACGGTCTACAAGATAGAGGTTATAAAATTCCGGAAGATATTGAAATTATTTCTGCCAATAATACTCGGTTGGCTGTAATGGTTCGCCCGCAATTAACAACTATTGTTCAACCTTTATATGATATTGGTGCTGTTTCCATGCGGTTATTAACGAAATATATGAATAAAGAAGAGGTAACCGATCATGTAGTCGTTCTTCCGCATCGAATTGAAGTTCGCAACTCAACAAAGTAAGAATTGTACCGATATAAAAGGAAGAAAGAAAAGGAAAGTGGTCCGGATAAGCTTTTCAATGAGACTTCACGAAAAGGCTGTCTTCTTTCAAAAAGATAAGCTTATCCAAAAGAGCTTTCCTGGTACGGTATTACATACAGAAAAAAATTCCTTTTATAGCGGGAGATGGATATGAAACGTTTTGATATTTTAACGCCTTTTGGCATGATTTTGGGGATTTTGGTGTTTGCGTTTGGTGTAATATCCTCAAAAGGTGTCAATGGTTTTCTAAAGTTTATTGATATACCTTCTATCATTATCGTTTTTGGTGGATTAACAGCGGCATTATGTATCAGTTTTCCGTTGAAAGAATTAAAATTAATGTTTGTCGTAATTAGACAAGCCTTCTCGCATCAAGATTTCCAACTCGGCAAATTAATTGATTTATTTGCTCATTTATCAGACCGTGCCAGGAGAGATGGATTACTTTCTTTGGAAGTAGAAATTGAAAAAGTGGATGATCCTTTTATTAAAAAAGGAATACTTCTGGCTATCGACGGAATTGATCCGGATATCATTATCGATATCATGACTGCTGAAATTTCCGCCATGGAAGAACGGCATCGAAAAGGAAGAAGCATTCTGGAAAAAGCCGGTGAGTATGCACCTTCTTGGGGGATGATCGGGACATTGATCGGACTCATTCTTATGCTGAACGATTTAAACGACCCGGATAGTATCGGACCGAGTATGGCTGTTGCGATTATAACAACTTTATACGGTTCCCTGTTAGCAAATTTATTTTTCTTGCCTCTCGCGGCAAAATTAGCCGATAAAACAGAGCAAGAAGTATTTGTTAAGCAAGTCATTGTAGAAGGGATTATTGGTGTCCAGTCAGGTCAAAATCCGAAATTGCTTACCGAAAAATTATCGGCATTTATTTCCCAATCGGACTTGAAACTCACCTCAGAAGAATATCCCGGTGAGGAGGGGTAAGAATGAGGCGTAAAAAGTCGAAACCCTCCGGAAAAGGTGCTCCCTTATGGTTGGTAACCTATTCTGATTTAGTTACTTTAATCCTTGTTTTCTTCATTTTGCTATTTGCCATGTCCCAAGTGGATATTCAAAAGTTTGAAGCGTTGTCAAAGTCATTAAAAGAACGACAAATATTTGATTTTTATCCTTCTGCCATTCCCCTTGAACCTTCTTCGGATCAAACGATTGAGGGAGAGGAAGAAGATGGCGGAAAGGATAAAGAACAGGAACTGCCAATAAAAGGAGACCGTCTTGATCAATTGTTAGCGGAAATAAACGGCTACATTCAAGAAACCGGATTAAAGGATGTTGTTGTTGCAACGAGAACGGAGCGGGGGATTGTCCTTGTCCTTCCTGAACAAATCATCTTTGAATCAGGGGCGGCAGAAATCCTGGACAATGCTGTTCCTTTTTTGGAGCGTGTATCATCGCTGTTAATAAAAATTCCTAACGTTGTGAAAGTGGAAGGACATACAGATAATCGACCAATTCATAATGCAAAGTACCCGTCCAATTGGGAATTGTCATCAGCCAGAGCCAGCAGCGTTATTCGCTATTTTATTGATATCCACCATATGGCGCCGGAGAGGTTTATTGCAACCGGATATAGTGACACAAGGCCGGTGGCTCCGAATGACGGTCCTGAAAACTGGGAAAAAAACCGCCGTGTCGAGATTGTTATTATGGATCCTGCCTATGATGATAAAGAAGACGGAAACTAATACTAGAAATGTTGAACTAGATCAGCAATATCAAAAGCCCGAATGGTGATGAGCATACCATTTTTTTGAAAAAATCATCATTATCGGGCCTTTTTCCCCGCACAAACGGTCACTAATCTTCCTCCGATGTCAAGAAGGGAAATCAAGGATGTTAAGGAGGAAGATAAGTGTCCGTAAGAGCCCGATTGGTTCAACTAACCATCAGTGGGGATGAAGAACGCCCCCTGATGGAAGTTTCACTTTATCCTACAGCTTACTGTTTTGAATAATTTTTAAAGCCATCGCAACCACTTGTGCATTTTTTTCTTCAATCTCTTTTTTTCTTGGAATGACCGGAACCATATCCACCGGGTCCATCCATTCTGTCGGTAAAGGAACAGGTGATTGAGCGGTCCATTTTTCCAACCAATCTTCCGGCAATTTCCCAGTTGCTTTATCCCGTTGATTTGTCATCTCTAACCAAATAAACGACCAAGCTCTGGGAATAACTCGCCAAATATCATAGCCGCCCCCGCCAACAGCGATCCATTTCCCATCACAGTATTTGTGAGCAATTTCATGGGCTAACTTCGGGATTTCTTGGTAAATTTTGATGGAAGCTGACAAATGCGTTAATGGATCATAGTAATGCGCATCAGCTCCGTTTTGCGACACAATAATATCCGGTTGAAAATATTCTACAACCTTTTCAACGGATGTCTTATAAGCATGCAGCCAAGATTCATCTTCAGTAAAAGCATCCAAGGGGATATTGAATGTAAATCCATAACCTTGACCGGTCCCGCGTTCATGTACTTGCCCCGTACCAGGGAAAAGATATCGCCCTGTTTCATGAATGGATAATGTACAGACGTCAGGGTCATCATAAAATGCCCACTGAACCCCATCCCCATGATGTGCATCTGTATCAATATAAAGAACTCTTACATTATATTTTTGCCGTAAATAAGCAATGGCGATTGAACAGTCATTGTATATACAAAAACCGGAAGCTCGCCCGCGAAATCCGTGATGCAATCCACCGCCGAGATGCAAGGCATGATCACTTTTCCCTTCCATAACAGAATCGACTGCCGTAATCGTACCACCGACAATGAGACTGCTTGCTTCATGCATATTTGGAAAAATCGGTGTATCCTCCGTACCTAAACCGAAATTATTTGCCCTGTCCATCGGTAATTCTTGTCTTCCGGCTCTTTTTACCGCTTCGATAAAATCTTCATCATGAATTAATTGTAATTCATCATCACTCGCTTTTCGGGGCGGTACGATTTGTTCATCTGAAAGCGCTTGTATTGATTTCAACAAATCAACCGTTAACTCCAGTCTTTTTTGATTGAACGGATGATGTTGATTAAATTTATAGGTCAATAACTCCGGCGAATACACAAAAGTAGCATTATTTTTCATAGGTCATCCCCGGAAAATTTGGCCATAAAACCTCATATTTTTCTGCTTTTAACTTTTCAATGATTGGAAGCGGATTAATTGTATTCAGCCGGAAAACAATAATTTTTTTATCCTGTTCCTTTTTATCCGGATAAAGGTGGACACTTTCAATATTTACGCGAAAGCTGTTAAAAATCTCTAATACTTTTGATAAATTGCCCGGTTTATTGGACAAACGGATTTCAACGAATGAGCCAGGTTGATCGGCTCCGGTTAACTTTACAAAGGTAAAAAGCACATCGGTTTCTGTTATAATGCCGATTAATTTCTCGTTTTGAACAACAGGCAGGCAACCAATTTGATATTTATAAAAGTATGCAGCTACTTCCTCAAGAAAATCAAGCGGATGTACGGTGATGACATCTTTCGTCATAATGAGATGAATCGGTTTATCGAAAATTCCCGAATCATTCCCTTTGGAAAAGATTGACGGAACTGCTGAACGAATATCTCTGTCGGAAACGATCCCAATGCATCGATTTTGTTCATCAACAATTGGAATATGCCGTATTTGATTATTTTCGATCAAATAGATGGCGGATTGAATCGAATCGTTTTCTTTTAATGTAAATACATTTGTTTTCATCACTTCTTCAACAAGCAAAAGAATACCCCCTTATACGTAACGTTCCACTAGGATGTAAAATATTTGTCTTGATTATAATCAAAGCATACATTCCTTCCCTTTAACCGATCCTCGATTTCCCGTTTTTCCTCTCTTTCCTTGTTTCTCGTACAATCCATGTAAAAATTTTTCGCCTTCATCTGACTTCAGCCTTCGCTTTAGTACATAAACCGATTCCTGAAACGAAGACGATCAAATTTTTCAATCGAGGCTTGGTCGACCCGTTTTCCGATTCTCACCATCAAGCAGTTGGCCGGATGGGAACAAATTTCCGGATCATCGGTGGCAAACCAAACAAGACCGCCGGCATTCATCATCTTTTCCATGATTTTCCGATATTCCCACACATTCAGACCTGTCCCCTTCAAATCCCAATGCCAATAGTACTCAGTGGTAATAATGATATAATCTTCCATCGAATCATCCATCATGGCAACAATTAATAATTGTTTTCCTACAGCCATCCCTCGATATGGTGCAGCAACCTCAATCGCACCTAATTCTAGTAAATTATCCATTTTTTCCTCTGACCATCTTTCCAATGGATCAGGATAAAGGAAGGTGGCATAACCAATTACCGTATCTCCATCTCTCGCAATAATAATTCTGCCTTCCGGGAGGGCGGCGATTGAAACAAGCGCTTTTTTTTGTTCGTTAGCCGGTCGAAACGCCACTAAACCTTCATGAAAATGGTATTTGGAAAGCGTTTCTGATGGTACAGGGCCTTCAATAATTAAAGTCCCTTTTTTCGTTTCCCACTCTTTTTTATAGTAGGTTTTTTTATGTTCCAAAATATCACCTCATACGAATTTAATTCTATTATACTTGAAAGTGGTTTCAAAAAGCGAGCGAATTTTCTCACTTTACTATCCCTATTATTATAATATTTGAAAACTAGCTTAATAGAAACTTGCATTTTTAACAAAATTATGAAATAAATATATTATATGGGATATTTTGTTGCATATTTGAGCAAGGGGGAATATTAATGAAATTGGAAACGTTATCAGCAGTAAAAGGGGAACATAATTTAAAAAATTATGAGGAAGCGTACCAAACCTTTAAATGGGAGGAAGCTGAACAATATTTTTCTTGGCATTCGACCGGGAAAGTAAATATTGCTTTTGAGACGATTGACCGTCATGCAGATAGTTTTCGCAAAAACAAAGTGGCGCTTATTTACCGGGATGCGAGTCGATTAGAAAAATATACGTTTAAAGAAATGAAGGATTTTTCGAATAAAGCCGGAAATGTATTTAAAGATTACGGTGTTACAAAAGGGGATCGTGTATTTGTCTTCATGCCGCGCTCGCCGGAACTTTATTTTGCCTTCCTCGGAGCTATCAAATTAGGTGCAATCGTTGGGCCGTTATTCGAGGCATTCATGGAAGGAGCAGTAAGAGACCGCCTGCTGGACAGTGGTGCAAAATATTTAGTGACAACACCGGAATTATTACCGCGTGTACCGGTAGATGAATTGCCGGACTTGGAAACCATTTTTATCGTTGGTGAAAATGTTGAGGAAAACGGTAAATATGTTGATTTTAATAAAAAATTGGCTGAGGCTAGTAAAAATTTGGAAATTGAATGGGTAGACCGTGAAGATGGTTACATACTTCATTATACATCCGGTTCAACAGGAAAACCAAAAGGGGTTTTGCATGTCCATAATGCCATGATTCAACAATATATGACTGCCTATTGGGTACTTGATTTGAAAGAGGACGATATTTATTGGTGCACGGCTGATCCCGGCTGGGTAACGGGAACTTCTTACGGTATATTTGGTCCTTGGCTAAACGGGGCAACGAATGTAGTTGTTGGGGGAAGGTTTAGTCCGGAAGCCTGGTATAAGACGATTGAAGATTTCGGCGTAACTGTCTGGTATAGTGCGCCAACCTCTTTCAGGATGTTAATGGGTGCCGGCGATGAGGTCGTAAATAAGTTTGATTTAACTTCTTTACGTCATATTTTAAGTGTTGGAGAGCCGCTTAATCCGGAAGTTATTCGTTGGGGGTCAAAAGTATTCGGACATCGCATTCATGATACATGGTGGATGACAGAAACGGGGGCCCATTTAATATGTAACTACCCTTGCATGGATATTCGTCCGGGCTCGATGGGGAAACCGGTACCGGGAGTGGTTGCTGCCATTGTTGATGATCAAGGTAATGAATTACCACCGAATCAGATGGGGAACTTGGCCATTAAAATAGGTTGGCCGTCCATGATGCGGAAAATTTGGAATAATCCCGAAAAATATGAGTCTTATTTCTTCCCGAATGGCTGGTATGTTTCCGGAGATTCAGCTTATATGGACGAAGACGGTTATTTCTGGTTCCAAGGCCGGGTTGACGATGTGATTAATACCTCGGGTGAGCGGGTCGGACCGTTTGAAGTTGAAAGTAAACTGGTTGAGCATCCTGCTGTACGGGAAGCCGGTGTCATCGGTATTCCGGACCCTGTTCGCGGTGAAATTATTAAAGCGTTTATTTCATTGAGAGAAGGATACACACAATCGGATGAATTAAAAGAAGATATCCGTCAATTTGTCAAAACCGGCCTTGCTGCTCATGCTGCACCGAGACAAATTGAGTTTGTTGATAAATTGCCGAAAACCCGAAGCGGAAAAATTATGAGAAGAGTACTGAAAGCTTGGGAATTGAACTTGCCAACAGGTGATCTCTCGACAATGGAAGATTAATTATTGAGGTAATCAAAATTTGGAAATGAAAAAACCCCGAGAATGCTAAGTTCTTGGGGTTTTTCCGTTTTTACTGCACTGGGGAACCGCCCTGTACAGTTTCATCAATATAATTGTCATCCGCAGAATCCTGTGTCGGCGTTGGACTGGTATTTCCAACTGTCACCACATTTGATAATGGCGACTCATTACCGGCAATGTCAACAGCTACTACAGCGTATTGACCGTTGCCCGGCAAATGATAAGCAAGCGATGAGCCGGCAATAATACTTGCGATTTTTTCGCCGCGTCCGCCATTTGTGACTCGATAAATTCGATAACCGACAATATCATTTTCGGGGTGCCTGTTCCAACTTATCGTTGTATTAGATAATGATACCCCTAATGGATCAGGGATTTTCCCGTTTTCATTCATTCTTGCTGTCGAAACGAAAATGTTGGACCAATTTCCGGTACTCGGAATCAGCTGATTGACATTTTTAAGATGTGGAGCTGTTTGTTTGACAAAATCCGGATTTAACATCAGCCCGGACTGGGTAAATTCGCTCGGAGTTGAATCAAGTGCTACATATTTTTGACCACCAATGGTAACAAATCTCCCGTCAATTAAACTATCATCAACTTTTGTCGGTACATAATCAGCGATAAAATAATCCGATAATGTCAGACCTGCTTTCGAACACGCATTGGATGGAAGCAGACCGGATACACCGCAATAAGCTCTTTTAACGATTCCGCCAGGCATATTAAAGCGGTCTTTAACACCAATTACGTCCGGAGCCACATCATAGGCAGCGTTCATCAATTTTGCCCAAAGTGATAAATGTTTATTTCGGAATGCTTCCGGTATCGTCTTCGGTTGATCAAATCCGAACCAAATACCGGCAGTGAAATTAGGATTTAGCCCGACAAACCAAACATCTTCCGTGTCATTGGTCGTCCCCGTTTTCCCGGCAAGATCAGCAGAAAATTTAAGTTGCCCCGGCAATGCTCTGGCTGTTCCACTTCGAACGACATCCCGCATCATATCAATTGTTAAATATGCGGCCTGTGGGGAAAATACTTCAACCGGTTCACTTTTATGTTCATAAACGACATTCCCGTCATTATCAACAATTTTTTCAATCATGTATGCATCAATAAATTTCCCGTCATTGGCAAATGCGGTATAGGCATTCGTATTTTCTTCCACCGTTACACCGTTTGTAATACCGCCGAGGGCAATGGCTAAATTGGTATGATCTGCTTTGGTTATCCGACTAATTCCTAGTTTTTCCAAGTATTGGACCGGATCATGTGAGATGATTTTTTGCATTAAATAAACAGCAGACACGTTATAGGAATGGGTTAATGCTGTTCTTGCCGAAGTTAGCCCATAATATCGCGGTGAAAAGTTGGTCGGCCATGGTTTTCCGGAATCACCTCTCAGACCGAGATCAACATCCGCTAAAACCGTTCCCGGAGCGGCAAGCCCCATATTGATAGCAGGACCGTATACGACCAATGGTTTCATGGTTGATCCGTTCGGACGAAATGCTTGTGTTGCGTGATTTAGATTTTCCCGTTGATAATCAAGGCCGCCGACAAAGCTGATAATTTTTCCGGTTTTATTTTCGATTAGCATGGCGCCTACTTCAAGCGGCTCCTTCACTTGAATGGTTTCATTTGTTTCAGGATCCTTTTTTTGTACCGTTTGGTATGGGACGGTCTCTTTATATTGATTCGTTATTTCCTGCCATTTGTCATAAATATCTTTATTAATGGTTGTATAGATTTTATATCCGTTTTGACGAAGATCCCTTTCGGCAAGTGTATAATAACGGTTATATAAAACTTTACTATTATCGATATCTTCTTTTTTGTAACCGTCTTTTTTATAATAATTTCCCATTAACACTTCAATAGCTCTTCTTTCACTTTCCATAATCAAATATGGATATTGCTCGATAATTGAATCTTGTGGAGGGATAAAATCTTTCACAATGTCATAGGAAGCCGCTTCATTATATTGTTCTTTCGTGATGTACCCCATTTTGAGCATGCGACTTAGCACAACTTTTTGGCGTTTTAAGCCCGGCTCCAGTCCTTCTGCGCTTTTGAGTTCTCCTTTATTTGTAAAAGGAGTGTAGCCGTATGGACTTTGTGGGAGACCGGCGATAAAAGCTGCTTGCGCCAGATTTAAGTCCTTTGCCGGGACACCAAAGATTCCTTTCGCTGCCGCCTGTATTCCGGCAATATTTTGTCCGGAAGAATTTCGCCCAAATGATGATACGTTTAAATATGCTTCCAAAATTTCATCCTTATTGAAAAACTTCTCAACTCTTAAAGCAAGCAAGATTTCCTTCGCTTTTCTTTCAAACGAAACTTCATTCGTTAATATTTGGTTTTTCACCAGTTGCTGTGTTAATGTACTGCCGCCGGTTTGAACGGCTGAATTGGTGACTTCTTGATACAATGCCCGTAGCACAGCTTTAGGAACAACACCGTTATGGGTCTTAAAATTTTGATCTTCCGTTGCAATGACAGCTTTTTTGACAAAATCAGATACGTCATCGATCTTCACTTCTTCCCGGACAATATCCGACCGAAGATGCCCGAGAAAGACATCATTGGCAAAATATAATTCAGACGGTTCTTCATAATTATAGATATCTTTTTTTAATTCTTCATAAGACCGAGGATATTCATCTTTGACAAGGGAAGCGAAATATCCGGCACCAACCCCCAATCCTAATGAAACAGCGAGAATAAAACATATAATACCAATTAAAATCAGATTCCATACAACAGAATAGGTAATTCGAAAAATTTTTGCTGTTTTTGGATTGAATAACTTTTCTTTAATCGGTTTTAGTTGTTTGATCAATGTATTGAAATATTCCTTCATAGCACCCCTCCTGGAATCAAATCCATTATAGCATACCAATTTTCCGCTTACCTTTCTTTTTAACGAATTTTTCACATTTTGATTAGATGGCAACAACAAAGTTTGACATCTTTTGATGAATATGCTAAAAATATGGTAACAAAATGAATAATTAAGCAATGATGGGAATTTAGTAGTTTTGCTATCCCTGTTTCGAGAGAGCCGGTGGGTGGTGGAAACCGGTACAAATAGGAAAACGAATTACGTCCCTGAGCATTCACTGTGAACAAGGTTTATGTGGCTCGTAGCAGTGAACGGTTGTCCGTTAGCAAAATGAGTGGAGGAAATTTCCTCAAGTTGGGTGGTACCGCGATAGATTCGTCCCTTCGATTGATTCGGAGGGATTTTTATTTTGCCCAAATTTTCGGTACAGGGTTCGTATTGGAAAATATTGCGACTAAGGAGCCTGAGTTTATTTTGTTAAATTTTCGGGTACAGGGTTGGGTTGGAAATGTTGCAACCAGGGAGTTCTGGCATATTTTGGATAATTTTTCGGATGTAGGGTTTGGACCGGAAAACATTGCGACCACGGAGTACAAGTTTTATTTTGCCCAATTTTTTAAAAGGGCAATAGGGAAAAACATTTTGATGTGAAATGACAGTCTTATTATTTTGGAAAAGGAGATTGAGTGATGGACTTATTAGAGGATTTACAATACCGAGGGTTAATCAATCAGATTACAGATGAAGAAGGTTTAAAAAAATTATTAGCCGAAGAAAGTGTTAAATTGTACTGTGGATTTGACCCAACAGCAGACAGTTTGCATATTGGGCATTTGTTGCCGATTTTAATACTTCGTCGTTTTCAATTGGCTGGACATCAACCAATTGCGCTGGTCGGCGGAGCAACCGGATTAATCGGTGACCCGAGCGGTAAAAAAGCAGAACGGACACTGAATGCAAAAGAAACCGTGGAAAATTGGGTGGAAAGCATAAAAGGACAATTATCCCGTTTTCTTGATTTTGACAGCAAAGAGAACCCGGCCACCATGGCGAATAACTATGATTGGACAGGGAAGATGGATGTCATTACTTTTTTACGGGATGTTGGGAAAAATTTTGGATTAAACTACATGTTGGCAAAAGATACGGTTCAATCCCGTCTGGAAACCGGGATTTCTTTTACTGAATTTAGTTACATGATTTTGCAGTCCCTTGATTTCTTAAAATTATATGAAACAGAAAACTGTCGTCTGCAAATCGGTGGGAGCGACCAATGGGGCAATATTACAGCCGGGCTTGAATTGATTCGGAAAACACATGAAGAGGCAAAAGCATTTGGATTGACGGTTCCACTTGTAACGAAAGCGGACGGAACAAAATTTGGGAAAACAGAGGGAAATGCAGTCTGGCTTGATCCGGAAAAAACAACACCATATGAATTTTATCAATTCTGGATTAATACCGATGACCGTGATGTTGTGAATTACTTAAAATACTTTACTTTCCTCTCCCATGAAGAAATTGAGGAATTGGCAAAAGCAACAGCGGAACAACCGGAAAAACGTCTTGCCCAAAAAGCGTTAGCGGAAGATGTAACAAAACTAGTCCATGGGGAAGCGGCATTGAAACAAGCAATTCGCATTTCCGAAGCGTTGTTCAGCGGAAATATTAAAGAATTAAACGGTGCCGAAATCGAACAAGGTTTTAAAGATGTTCCTTCATTTACAAATACGGAGGCAGAAGCCAACTTGGTTGAGTTACTCGTGGCGGCAAAAATTTCCCCATCGAAGCGGCAAGCCCGGGAAGATATTCAAAACGGTGCGATCTACATTAATGGTGACCGAGTAACTGATGTGCAGTATGTATTGGGTGACTCGGACAAAATTGAAGGCAAATTTACGATTATTCGTAGAGGGAAGAAGAAATATTACTTGATTATTTCGGAAAGGTAAGTAATTAAGCGTCAGGCCCATGGATTGTTTATTCCATGGACCTTTTCATATATGTTAGTAATGTGTAATTCCCAGTATTTCGGTTCGGTTTTTTGATGGTTTTGTCCAAAAGAGCACGATCGAAACCCTTCTAATGGACAATTTAGTTCGTGCTTCAACAAAAATTGTCCAATAGAATTGTTTTAATAGACATTTCTGTTTTGATTTCTAGGGATATTGTCCAAAAGAGCATGATTCGAAATCTTCTTTGGACGATCTTTACTTAATTTTTTCGAATAATGGGCAGCACCCAATGGAAGTCAAAGAATAAAAAGGAGGTAAAATCTTATGGGATCATTGCAACCCCATATTCGACTTGGAAATGACTTAAATGTTACGTATGCAGTTTTGCCGGGAGATCCAAAGCGTGTTGAAAGAGTAATGGAGTTTCTTGATTCGCCGAAAGAATTAGCATTTAATCGGGAGTATCGCAGTGCCATTGGCTTTTATAAGGGTGTTAAAATTCTGGTGGTATCTACCGGTATCGGAGGCCCGTCACTCGGAATAGCGGTAGAGGAATTGAATAATATTGGCGTTACTGCACTTATTCGAATCGGCAGTTGCGGGGCATTACAACCGCACTTGAAAATAGGTGACTTGGTCATTGCATCCGGAGCGGTCCGTAATGACGGAGCCTCATTAGCCTATATCGAAAAAGGTTACCCGGCCGTAAGCAATCCGGAACTATTGTTTTTCATAAAAATTGCAGCCGAACGTCTTCAAATTTCACATCATTTTGGTATTGTAAGAAGTCATGACAGCTTTTATACTGATAATGAGGGGAATATTGACAAATTTTGGTCAAAAAGAAATGTTTTGGCTTCAGATATGGAAACGGCTCCTTTACTGGTGATTTCTGTCCTTAGGAATCTGCAAGCTGCCTCCATCCTAAATGTGGTTGTTTCTGCATCAGGAGACTTACATGAAGGAATTAACGACTATGTTGACGGAGAAAGGAATGCCGAACAAGGAGAAAAAAATGAGATTCTTCTTGCTTTAGAAACATTTGCTTTATTAGATAAGGTGAAGAATGAAAGAGATTGACGCCTGGAAAAAAATTCATGCTATCAAGCTTATGGAGGTGATGCGTTTGAATTAGAAGTATGGTATTTTTATAATTTTCTAAAAAATTTCAAAAGGTCCATTTTATCAAAAACTGGACAAAGGGCACTTGAAAAAGGAAGGAGTGTTTTGAAAATGAAAACGAAAAGCATGTGGTCATTTCGCTTATCTACGGCGGCACTTGTATTAATTCCAATTGCAATTGGAATCAACTACATTGGGAAGACAATTGCGGCCGGGTTAAAACTCCCTTTATGGCTCGATTCATTAGGAACGATTTTATCAAGTATGTTGGCTGGACCGATTGTCGGTGGGTTATCAGGCATTATCAATAATATTATTTATGGAATTACACTTGACCCGGTATCAACCGTATACGCTATCACGAGCGGTGTGATCGGCATTGTCGTCGGTGCTTTAGCTTATAAAGGATGGGTAAATAATTTTGCCAAAGCGCTTTTGTTAGGACTGGTTGTCGGTGCAATAGCGGCAACAGTTTCAACACCATTAAATATGATCTTTTGGGAAGGTCAAACAGGAAATGTATGGGGAGATGCGCTCTATGCCTATATTCTATCCCAAAACGGACCAATATGGTTGGCATCCTTCCTTGATAGTATTGTGGTCGATTTGCCGGATAAATTAATTAGCGTACTGTTATGTTTCTTTATTTTTAAAGGATTACCGAAGAATGTAAAAAGATTATATCAAAACAATCAACGCTTTGAAGAATTGTAACTGTATTTGTTTTTGGGAAAAGGTGGAAGATACTGCTTTTTCCCTTTCCATATTCGGGGATTTTAAAAAGTACAAGTTGTACCTTACAAAATGAGGTGAGCCATGCTTTCTCATTCGCGCCCGAAGCTAGACAGAAAAAATATCCATCGTTTTTCAACCGTTTAATACGATAGAAATATCAAGAAGTTGGTGAATGGAAAATGAAATCAATGACCCTTTACGTCAAGCAGGATTCCCCGATCCATGAGATTGATCCGATTACAAAGGTGATTTATGCACTTGTTGCAGCCTTATTACCTTATATTTTACCTTCCCATACAGTAGCTTTGACTGTATTGGCAATTAGTATAATGCTACTTGCCGTCGGAAAAGTATTCCGAAAGATTATTCCTTTAATCGGTCTCAGCTTATTTTTAATCGTTTCATTAGTTATCATCCAAGGTATTTTCCGACCGGATAATGTAACGCCGCTTTTTCATTTCGGACCAATCATTTTTTATAAAGAAGGTCTTTCCTATGGTTTGTTGTTAATGCTGCGGGTGATTAATTTACTCTGTGCATTCGGTATTTTGATTTTGACAACAAAACCGGACGATCTGATTCAATCTTTCATCCAAAAAGGAATGTCACCGCGAATCGGATACGTAATCGGCTCTGTGCTTCAGTTAATACCTCAAATGAGTGCAACCATCGCAACGATTAAAGATGCCCAACGTTCACGCGGATTGGAAACAGAAGGAAGTTTATTGGTTCGTATCAAGGCTTTTTTACCTTTAATCGGACCTGTTATCATGAATTCATTAATCTCAACACGAGAACGCTCCATTGCTCTGGAAGTTCGCGGATTCAATGCTAAGCAAAAGAAAACTTTTTTACAAGAAGTCCATACATACAAATATGCAAAAGTGATACAAGCTGTTCTTATACTTATTTTCATTTTTGCTATCCTGTGGAGGATTTTCCTATGAAAAAAATAATTGTTGAAAATTTGAAATATAAGTATCCTGAAACAGATCAGTTGGCCTTAAATGATGTTTCGTTTGAGGTGGAAGAAGGTGAAGTCATCGGGATTGTCGGCCAAAATTCTGCAGGGAAATCTTCTTTATGTTTGGCATTGACCGGATTAATTCCTCACTTTTTTAACGGTGCGTATGGAGGCAAGGTTTTGATTGACGGCATTGAGGTAAAGACAAGTACAATCACTGATCTTTCTCAAAAAGCCGGACTTGTTTTCGATAATCCGTTTACCCAAATGACGGCCTCTAAATATACCGTTTACGACGAAATCGCATTCGGATTGGAAAATATGGGGCTGTCCCGTGAAGAAATGATTGAGCGGGTCGATTGGAGTTTAAAAATGATGGGGATTGAAAACATAAAGGACAAAAATCCATTTGACTTATCTGGCGGACAAATGCAACGGGTTGCGATTGCAAGTGTGATTGCCATGCGTCCCGAGATTTTGGTTTTGGACGAACCAACATCGCAACTCGATCCTCAAGCGTCCGAAGAAGTATTTCGAGTGATCCAACAGTTGAGTAAGGAAGGTATTACCATTGTCATTGCGGAACATAAGATGGAAAAGTTAGCCTGTTTTACGGACCGGATTCTCTTGCTATATGAAGGTAAGCAAATCGACTTTGACACTCCACAAAAAGTTTTTTCTCGGGATGATTTACATGACTATGGTGTAGTCCCGCCGATTTTTACAACTTACTGTAAAGCAATGGGGATGAAAAACAAGAATAACAATACTTACCCGGTTACATTGACAGAAGTTTCTTCACTTTTGGGCGGTGAGAATAATGAATGAAATAAAAGTTGAAAATATCTCTTTTTCATATACTGATGGTCAACCGGTTTTGTCTAATATTGATGTTCACTTTCGTCAAGAATCAACAGCGATTATCGGGCAAAACGGAGCAGGAAAAACGACATTTGTCAAATTGCTTAAAGGCTTGTTAAAACCGGCAACCGGAAATATTTACGTAAATGGAATGAATACGCAAGAATATACGGTAGCGCAACTCGCAAGTCAAATTGGCCTCGTATTTCAAAATCCGAACGATCAAATTTTTAAACATACGGTAATTGAAGAAGTAATGTTTGGTCCAAAAAATATTGGTCAGTCAACGGAGGAGGCCAGACAAAACGGTTTGCTGGCACTGGAAAAAATGGGAATCGTTCATGAAGCCGATAAAAATCCATATGACTTAAGCTTATCTGATCGGAAACTTGTTTCAATCGCTTCTATTCTGGCCATGAAACCGCCAATTATTATATTCGATGAACCTACAATGGGACAAGATTATCTCGGTAAAGAACGTTTGAAAAAAATCATGAAGGATCTGCGTGCAGAAGGTGTCCTAGTTTTATCGATTATTCATGATATGGATTTTGTTGCAGAAACTTTTGAACGTACGATTGTTATGAACCAAGGGAAAATCGTTTTGGATGGACCAACTCGAGAGGTTTTTTCTCATGAACAATTGATTCGTGACGTCTATTTGGAACTTCCCCATGCCACACAACTCGGAAAACAACTAGGTTTGAAGCAAACATTTTTAACTGTGGATGAATTGATCAATTCTAACCGAAAAAAGCAATGACAACGAGAACGGATCTCGTCGTCAAAAAAGTGAATTTTCAGCCCCAAAATGGTGACGAGAAAAGGTCTCGTCGCCAAAATGGAGCAATTTTCGCCTCAAAGTGGTGACGAGAAAGGGTTTCGTCGTCAAAAACGAGCAATTTCCGCCTTAAAATGGTGACGAGAAAAGGTCTCGTCGCCAAAAAGGTAGGCTTTCCGGTTCAAAACGACGACGAGAAAAGGTCTCGTCGCCAAAAAATGGGCTATTCCGGCACAAAACGACGACGAGAAGTGGCCTCGTCGCCAAAAAGGTGGGTTTTCCGCCTCAAAACGACGACGAGAAAAGGTCTCATCGTCAAAAAAGTGGGTTTTCAGCCCCAAAATGGTGACGAGAATGAGTTTCGTCGTCAAAATGGAGCAATTTTCGGCTCAAAGTGGTGACGAGAAAAGGTCTCGTCGCCAAAAAGTAAAGTTTTCGTCCAAAAAACGACGACGAGAAAGGGTCTCGTCGTCAAAAACGAGCAATTTCCGGCTCAAAATGGTGACGAGAAAGAGTTTCGTCGCCAAAATGGAGCAATTTCCGGCTCAAAGTGGTGACGAGAAAGAGTCTCGTCGCCAAAATAAGGTGTTTCTCGCGTCAAACTGGTCGAGCCGGTCTCTCATCTTTATTCATCAGTTACCCGTTCTTCCGATATTCCAACGGTGTCATTTCCGTTTTCCGCTTGAACAGCCGGTTGAAATAAGGGGTGTCTTCAATGCCGACCTCATAAGCTATTTCCTTTACGCTTTTATTGGTATAACGAAGCAGGCTTTTTGCTATGTTAATTCGAAAATTAATTAAATATTCAATCGGTGGAATCCCAATAAAATGAGTAAATTCCTTGCTTAATTGAAATTTATTTAAGCTACACATATGCTCTAGATCTTGTAAACCAATTTTCTTCTTAAAATTGTCTTCCAAATAATTTTTTATTTGTAAAATATAGTCAGGGATATTTTTTTCCTCAAAACCAAGATCATATTTTTGCATCAAGATTTCATTTAGCATTTCATGGATTAACAACGAAATTTGAAATTCTGTCTTGGCATTACGCGTTTGTTGCAAGTCCATGATTTCTTTGATGATCTTATGGATCCGATCGTTTTTGGCCTTAAAAACATTACTGCCGTTTTTTATATATTCTTCATAAAAGGCCTCAACATTCGGACCGTAAAAATGAATCCAGTCCATCTCCCATGGTTCATCACTGACAGTCGCGTAATGCTGATAATTCATACAATCAATAAAAAAAATATCATCTTTTTCAATCGTATACACCTGCCCTTGATAGCGGAGCCGCCCTTTCCCGCCAAAAGTAAACTTCAATAAATATGACTTCAAGTTTTGTCTCTCCGTAAAATAAGGTTTCATTGCCTTAAAATGGCCGATCTCCTGAATATAGTAAAATAGTTGTTTTGCCCGTGTAGAAGGAGTATTAAAGATTCGAATGGAATCATCCGTCCATGAATGATCTGCTTTTTCCCAATATTTCTCCATAATAATCACTACTCCAATTTTCCTTTTTCCTCATTATGCCACAACATTTCTAACTTACCAAGATAGTACAATAAAATACCAATAATGTATCATGATTTTTCTTTTGATAACGTTTACGATATTTGTGTAGGAAGAAAACAATTCAAAAAACAAGATATTAATCAAAACTATGATCCTTGGAAAGAAAGTACAATTAAAGTTGTCGAAAGGAGTGAATGAACAGGTGATGCGAAATTATCTTGCGGTTGATATTGGGGCTTCAAGCGGCCGATTGATTTTAGGAAATGTTCGAGATGGTAAAATCGAAATTCAAGAAATCCATCGCTTCAAAAATGGTTTTTCAAAAACAGACGGACATGACCGCTGGGATATCGACAAATTGATTAACGAAATTTTCATCGGATTAGAAAAAGTAAAAAAAGCGGGTATCAATGAATGCGTTTTAGGAATTGACACATGGGCAGTTGATTATGTACTGATCGATAAATCCGGAAAAAAACTTGCTGATCCGGTAAGTTATCGTGATACAAGGACAATCGGTGCTATTGATAAATTAACATCAACCTATCCGAAACAGTATATTTATGAAAAAACCGGAATTCAGTTTCTTGAATTCAATACACTTTACCAACTATATACAGAAGATAAAGAGTTACTTAAACTGGCAGACAAAATTTTACTCATTCCCGACTATATCGGATACGTTCTTACCGGAAAAGCCGTCAGTGAAGTAACCAATTCTTCGACAACACAAATGCTGAATTTACGTGAAAAATTGTTTGATACAGATTTACTCAACCATGTACATGTAACTGAGGACAAATTTGCTCCCCTTGTAGAGTCAGGAACTTCGCTGGGTGGGATAAAGGAAGAATGGTATGAAAAATATGACCTTCCAAAGTGCGAAGTGATTGCTGTTGCTTCCCATGATACCGCATCAGCCGTACTTGGAACTCCGGGGTTCGGTGATAACTGGGCTTTCCTGAGCAGCGGAACTTGGTCACTGCTTGGCATGGAATTAACGGTCCCAAATACAAGTGAGGTAGCCTACAAAGAAAATTATACGAATGAATGGGGCGCATATGGCACATACCGTTTTTTGAAAAATATTATGGGACTGTGGATTGTCCAAGAAATTGCCAGAAATTTTGACTACACATACAGTTTTGCCGAAATGGCCGAGCAAGCAGAAAAATGCGAACCTTTTCAACAATTTATCGATGTCAATGATCAACGTTTTAACAACCCGGAAAATATGGTAAAAGAAATTCAAAATTATTGCATGGAAACCGGGCAAAAAGTACCGGAGACAATTGGCGAATTGACGAACTGTATTTATAGTAATTTAGCACTTTGTTATGCAATTGAGTTGGAAAAACTTAGGCGTATTACAGATCGGTCAGTGCAGGACTTGCATATTGTCGGTGGCGGCAGCAATGTTCATTTTTTAAATCAACTGACAGCAAATCTGGCAAATATTCATGTCTATGCCGGTCCGTCGGAAGCGACCGCAATAGGGAATCTACTCGTTCAAATGATTTCAAAAAACGAAATTTCAAATATAAAAGAAGCAAGAGCAATGACAAGGCAATCATTTGAAATGACCACATATAAACCGCAAGACGGAAACTGGCAAGAAGTCATTGCCGACTACAAACAATTTTTACATTCTATTAAAAAACATTGAAAGAGGGTTGCAAATAATGGCAAATCAAGACCAAATTGTCCGCAATTATGAAGTTGCAAAAGAACGATATGCAGAAATCGGTGTAGATACGGAAGAAGCATTAAAAAAATTACAGGATATGAAAATTTCCGTCCATTGCTGGCAAGGTGATGACGTAAAAGGCTTTTTAAACCCGAACGGCGAACTGACCGGTGGAATTATGGCAACCGGCAATTACCCGGGAGCAGCACGGACACCGGAGCAATTACGGCAAGATTTAGAAAAAGCGTATTCTTTAATTCCGGGCAAACATAAATTAAACCTTCATTCGATTTATCTTGATACAGACGAGAAAGTAGATTTAAACGAAATCGAACCGAAGCATTTTACAGCTTGGGTTGATTGGGCAAAAGAACAAGGTTTAGGACTTGATTTTAACCCGACATTTTTCTCCCATCCAATGTATAAAGACGGATTTACCCTTGCGTCTCCGGACAAGGAAGTTCGTGATTTTTGGGTTGAACATGGGAAACGTACTCGAAAAATCGCCGAATACTTCGGGAAAGAAATCGGTCAAACAAGCATTAACAATTTTTGGATTCCGGATGGTTTTAAAGACAATCCCGTTGATACTTTGGCACCAAGACAACGGTTAATGGAAGCATTGGATGAAATTTTTGCCGAACAATTAAATGAAGACTTTACCCAAGAAGCGGTTGAAAGTAAATTATTCGGTATTGGAGCTGAAGCTTATACGGTCGGTTCCCATGAATTTTACATGGGCTACGGGATTTCCAGAAATAAACTTGTCTGCTTAGATGCCGGACATTTTCATCCAACTGAAGTGATTTCTAATAAATTAAGTGCACTTTCCTTATTCAGTAAAGGAATTTTGCTTCATGTCAGCCGTCCGGTACGTTGGGACAGTGACCATGTTGTTATTATGGATGATGAATTACAAGCTATTGCCAGGGAAATTGTCCGCAATAATTTACTGGAAAGAACCAATATCGGACTGGATTTCTTTGATGCTACCATCAACCGAATTGCAGCATGGGTCATCGGGACAAGAAACACACAAAAAGCATTGTTAAGAGCATTGCTTGAACCTACAGCATTTTTAAAACAAAAAGAATTAGAAGGTGACTTTACAACCCGGTTAGCGTATACAGAAGAATTAAAAGACTTCCCGTTTGGTGATGTTTGGAATTACTTCTGTGTAAAAAATAATGTACCTGTCGGATTCGATTGGTTTAAAGAAGTTCAACATTATGAAAAAGAAATTCTTTTAAATAGAGCATAATTTTTTGCAGCAAGAATGGAAGGAGTATATACGATGACAAAATTGAATATAATTGACGCATCATTTACACAAGAAATGATGAAAGTAACAGCAAATATGTATCGCCTTGGTTGGGATGAAAGAAATGGCGGAAACATTAGCTATCTTTTAACGGAAGAAGAAGTGGCGGCATATTTAGATATTGAAAAAGTGGTTCGGACAATCCCGATGCAATTTGATGGAAAAGAATTGGCCGGTAAATATTTTATCGTTACCGGATCCGGTAAATATTTTAAAAATGTCATTGATGATCCGGCTGTAAACCTTGGTGTTATCCGTGTTGCAGCAGATGGAAAAAATCTTGAATTATTATGGGGCTTAGAAGATGGCGGAAGACCGACAAGTGAATTGCCTTCTCACTTTATGAGCCATATTGCCCGGATGAAAGTCGATCCGGAAAACCGAATCGTCATGCATACTCATGCGACTTACTTGTTGGCAATGACATTTACCCATCCTTTAGAAGAAAAAGCATTAACACGGACATTATGGCAAATGTGTACGGAATGTCTTGTTGTCTTTCCTGAAGGGGTGGGAATTATTCCTTGGCTCGTTCCTGGCACAAACGAAATTGGAGAAGCAACCGCAGCCAAAATGCATGAATTTCGTCTGGTGATTTGGCCGTTCCATGGCATTTACGGTGCCGGTCGTAATATGGATGAAGTGTTTGGCCTCATTGAAACGGCAGAAAAAGCGGCAAAAGTATACACCTATGTGCAAGCTCAAGGTGGTGCGAAACAAGCCATCACCGATCAGCAATTAAAAGACTTGGCTGATGCTTTTGGCGTTACACCGAGAGAAGGTTTTTTAGAGCTTTAATTTGATGAAAAATCCCGAACACCCGTCAGTACAAAACAAGTTTCGGGTTATTCCTTTGAAAAATTTCCAAACGAGAAAGCCCGCTTCTTTAGTGGTGGGAGTTGTCAGAAATAGCTTTTTCATATGATAAACCGAAATGATTTATGTACAGGGAAATCCCAATCCCGGTTCCTTATACGGGGATTCTTTCTTCGGGATTTACCTATCAACATATATGTGAAAATAATCACAAGGAGGAAACGCAAATGGCAAACAGAATCATCTTAAACGAAACATCCTATCATGGAAAAGGTGCAATTGAACATATTCCGGCAGAAGCAGCAAAAAGGGGATTCAAAAAAGCATTGATTGTAACAGACGCTGATTTAGTCAAATTTCATGTTGTCAGTAAAATTACCGATTTATTAAATGCGAGCGGCTTAGCCTATGAAGTTTTTGACCAAACGGTACCAAACCCAACTGTTGCCGTTGTCAAAGCAGGGGTTGAAGCTTATAAACAAGCAGAAGCAGATTACATCATTGCTATCGGTGGCGGTTCACCAATCGATACGGCAAAAGCAATCGGAATTATCATAACAAACCCTGAACATGCGGATGTGTTAAGTCTTGAAGGAGATCCGGGAACAAGAAATCCAAGTGCACCAATTTTTGCTATCCCGACAACTTCCGGAACAGCTGCGGAAGTAACAATCAATTATGTGATTACCGATGAAAATAACCATCGCAAGTTCGTAAGTGTGGACGCCCATGATATTCCGGTTGTCGCATTTGTTGACAGTGACATGATGTTGTCGATGCCAAAGGGACTTGCTGCCGCAACCGGAATGGATGCATTAACTCATGCAATTGAAGGATACATCACAAAAGGAGCTTGGGAACTTACAGACATGTTTCATCTTAAAGCGATTGAAATCATTGGCCGTTCGCTGCGTGCATCGGTTGCCGGTGATGTAAAGGCAAGAGAAGATATGGCATTGGCACAATATGTTGCAGGTATGGGTTTCTCTAATGTTGGTCTTGGACTTGTTCATGGTATGGCCCACCCATTAAGTGCTCGTTACAATGCGCCACATGGTGTTGCCTGTGCGACACTTTTACCAACGATTTTGAAATACAATGCAGATTACACCGGTGAAAAATATCGGGATATTGCCAAAGCTTTAGGGGTAAATAATGTCGATGCAATGAGCCTGGGAGAAGCGAGAGTTGCTGCAGTTGAAGCGGTAGCACAATTAGGTAAAGATGTTGGCATTCCACAAACAATCGCTAAACTCGGTGTCAAAGAAGAAGACATTCCTGCCATTGCCAAAGACGCCTTTGCAGATGTATGTACAGGTGGGAATCCGCGTGATACGAGTATTGAGGAAATTGAAATGTTGTATAAGTCTTTGTTATAAAAAAATAAGTGGATGGATTTCAATTGAAGTCCATCCACTTTTAAAAATTTTTGGAACCGTTCATTCAAGTTGAAATGTCGATTGGCAAATTTTTAATTATACTTTCCGCAAATAAAGACCATGCGTTGTGGATATTAATTTTACTAATTCTTTATAATGATTATCACCTAAAAAAACCTTACAAATTAGCCCATTAATCCATAAAATCATCTTCATATTAGGAAAGACAAAACATGACTCTAACTTTTCCCGTAAACTTAGCTTAGCCAGAAGTTGTATCACAGAAAATTTTTCATATAGTAATAAACTACCATTATGTTCTTTTGTTTGATCATTGATTGACTTTAATAAGGAACCTTCTTTTTCATAGTATAAGAAAGTATAAAAATACAAGCAATTAACTTGGGATTAGTTTTATTGT
>ERZ1673815.31-NODE-31-length-44126-cov-31.896508_pt1 | contig 44126 bp, 45 predicted proteins | sample MGYA00580147_ERZ1673815 | MGnify/ENA primary metagenome ERZ1673815 (study PRJEB41219, sample SAMN04549617) | soil metagenome | isolation source: soil | place: USA: Puerto Rico, Laguna Bouqueron NWR | collected 2009-06-01 ...
GTTCAACTAACCATCAGTGGGGTGAAGAGCCCCACTGATGGAAGTTTCACTTTATCCCGCACAAACGGGCTGTAAAACTCCCACCTTAAAGTTTAGAAAATCAAGAACAGTACTGGTGTATGTAACAGCCCGTAAGTGCCCGATTGGTTCAACTAACCATCAGTGGGGTGAAGAGCCCCACTGATGGAAGTTTCACTTTATTTTTATCTAATTGAAATTCGAGTTCTATTCTGCTGCCGGTTGGTTTTTAATGGCCGTATCCATGATTTCGGTTTGTTCTTCTTCTGGAATGCCGGCTAAAATTTTATTAATTTTTTCTGTTAAATCACTGTCTTTAGGAAGTCCGACTGCAATGGCTGTATCTTCTTCAGATGTTTGAAATCCTTCCGTAAATTCAACCATAACAAAGTTTTCATTTGCTGAAGAAGCACTGACCGCCTCCGGACGTTCGGATACATAACCGTCAATTACACCTGACTCAAGGGCAACCCGCATGGCCGGGAAGTTGTCCATTGCCGGTTGTTTTTTGACACCTTTAATTTGATCGATAACTGAATAATGGAATGTATTTAATTGAGCAGTTATTTTTGCACCGCTAAAATCTTGAATGGATTTCGCATTTTCATATGGACTTCCTTTTTTTACAACCATAACCAAGTCAGATTTATAATAGTTATCCGAGAAATCAATGGATTTTTTCCGTTCAGCAGTTGGCGACATCCCCGCAATAACGGCATCAATTTTACCGGATTGTAATGCCGGGATTAAACCGTCCCATTCTGTTTTTACAATAACTAATTTCTTCCCTAAACCTTCCGCAATTCTTTTCGCAATTTCAACATCATAACCACCGGCATATTCCTTGCTTCCTTCAATGGCCACAGCCCCATTGGCATCATCCTTTTGCGTCCAGTTAAATGGAGGGTAGCCCGCTTCCATGCCGACTTTAAAGGTATCATCATTATTTCCATTTGAACCATCACTTTTACTTGAAGAAGTATTTGATCCACAGCCTGCGAGTGTGAGCATAGCCGATAAAGATAAAGTTAACAATAACAACAATTTTCTTCTCATGATTTACTCTCCTTCTAATATATTGTCAATGAAGAAAATAACAACAATGCAAAAAGCGACCTGAGATGAACTCAGGTCGCATGATTTCAGATTGCACCTAGTCCCCCACTACATTCCCTTTTTTTGGAGATAGCACAACTCAGGCAAACCGGGACCGTTCTACCTGAGACAGTCTTACAGTTATTCACTGTAAGCCCAGCAAGCAATAGCGAGATCATATTGCAAGCTTCGGCGATATTTCCTTCTCCTTAGTTTCATCACTGTCTCGAGTTCCACTAAAGACTGTTAAATACCGCGCCTCTACCTCACTAAAAAAAGTAGTGAGGTTTTTGATTCAATTATATTATTAGACTACTATATCAAAAATTGACTGTCAACTAAAAATGTGCAATCATGGCTCTTCTGTCATACCGACCACCTGATTTTTTCTGTTATCGGCTTTACAACGATCAGAAAAATGAGGAATCCCTTTTTTTACAAGCAAATACAAAATATATCCAATCAAACCACCCAATGTATTCATAATGAGATCATCCACATCGGTCGCACGGGGAAGAAAGATTTGCGTCGTTTCGATAAAAAGTGAAATCAAGAAGGAAATACCCACTGTATTTTTCATTTTTTCATACTTTTTCCAGAGTAAGGGGGTTAAAAAACCGATAATTACAAATATGGCAATATTCCCGAACACTTCAATGATAACATAGTCTACATTATCATACATAATCGCATTTTTTATTTCCTTTATTTTATTAAACGGAACGAGATTGAACCGCTGTACCTCACTTTCTACTATTTTTAAGCCGTCCGGACCATTCACAAAATCCGGGAAAATCGTTTGGGAGGCCAGTCCTACTAGGAATAAAAAATAAAGGATGATTAGAAGTTCATGAAATAAAGTTGTTTGAAATCCGTTTTTCCTTTTTGAAAAATAGTGAATGAATCTTACAACTAAAATAATTGGGAATGCAATCATTAAATAAGGGGCCATATCATCAACAAAATAACTAATCCGATCCATAAAAAAAGTCCTTTCATAATATAGAAATAATGCAGTTTCGGCTTCTGATTCCGGCCAGACAGTGTCGATCGCTTCACTAGGTATTGCGGGGATTTGCAAATCGCAAATTCTGGACAACTGTCCTAGTGCATATATGTAATTAGAAGTTTATATTTTTCTATAATAACCATACATTTAATATTCTTTTATGACAATACCTTCCATTCATTTCCAAAAGAAAACTTTTCTCTAGATTTCATACGTAATTTTGTATATAATTATACCGTTTTTTAATCGTTTCGTATGTATTCAGTTGTATTTTAGTAAAGGAGTTTGTCATTATGTGGTTTCTTTTTGCACTTTTAACAACTTTATCATGGGGGATTGCCGATCTTTTTTATAAAAAAGGATCTGATAGCAAGGATCCCCTTAGTCATCTAAAAATTGGTGTTATGGTCGGTTTGGTCATGGGGATTCACGGTACACTTTACATGCTTATTAAAGGGATCACGTTAGCCCCAATGGATTTGCTGAAATATTTACCGGTTTCCGCCTTGTATATTCTTTCCATGTTAATCGGGTATTTTGGTTTACGTTACATTGAATTGTCAATCTCTTCTCCGGTACAAAATTCGTCCGGTGCCATCACGGCGATTCTATTATATATCTTTTTCCCGCAACCGGTTGGATGGATAAACGTTTTTGGAATTATTGTTATTACATTGGGTGTTACTGGTTTGGCCGTCTTGGAAAAAAGGGCACAAACGGAAGCACTTAGGGCGGAAAAAGCAGAGATTGATCCGAAATATCAATTAAGTGTTTTAGCCATCACATTCCCGATTTTATATGCGTTATTTGATGCGCTTGGTACATTTGCGGATGGAATCTATTTGGATGAGTTGAATTTAATCAGTGAAGATGCGGCATTGTTGGCTTATGAGTTTACTTGGCTAATCATTGCTGTGGTGTCCTATATCTATATTCGGTTCATTAAGCAAGACCGGTTCAATGTGTTCAAACAGCCAACTCGGGCCTCGGCAGCTATTTTTGAAACGGCCGGCCAGTTCTTTTATGTGTATGCCATGACAGATAGAGCGATCATTGCTGCACCGTTAATTGCTTCTTACAGTGTTGTATCAGTCATCTTGTCACGAATATTTTTAAAGGAAAAATTAAGTACACAACATTATATATTTGTCGTCATTGTGTTGATCGGGATTGCGTTACTTGGGATTGCCGATGAACTGTAAGCTTCCAAATTTTTTGCGATAAAAAATATTGCCCGCCGCTTATTCATATGGCGGGCTGAACATTTTCAATACTTCCTTTCATCAGTTTGGTCATCATGTCAATGAGGCGTGGTCGCTAATTTCTTATCTTCATGTTTATCTTTTTCAATAACAGTGACGAGAGCCGGCAACAATACGCCCCTGATTAAAAAAGTATCTAATAAAATCCCCACGGCAACAGTAAAACCAAACACAAACAGGAGCTCAATCGGCTGGGTCATTAAGACAGCAAATGTAGCAGCAAGAATCAAACCGGCGGACGATATAACCCCTCCTGTATTGGCAACGGCGATTTCAACGGCTTTTTTAACCGGATGTTTCTGCCTTTCTTCTTGGAATCGGGAAATCAATATGATATTGTAATCAATGCCGAGTGCGACAAGAAATACGAAAGCATACAGCGGAACCCGATCGCTTATCGTACTGATATCGAAAAAGAGATTTGTTAGAAACGTACCTAAACCAAGTGCGGCCAAGAACGAAACTAAAATGGTTCCCATCATATAAATCGGCATCTTCACTGATTTTGTTAGCACAATGAGCATTATAAAAATCAATACTGTCTCAAGGAGAACAATAACGATAACATCGCGGTTATTAATCCCACGCTCATCAACGAGACTGGCCGTTTCTCCCGCAAAAAACAGTTCTCCGTCCACGTTACTCTTTTGCATGATTTCATCCGAGTTGCCAATGATTTTTTCCATTGCATCAATTGTTTCAACCGCATAAGGGCTCTCGGCAAAGGTCAGACTATAATTAACAGCCTTTCCATCTTCCGTTACCCCATTGATTCGTACATTATCGACCAGCGATTGGTTGCTAAGTTCTTCCTGTACTTTGGCAATTTGTTCTTGATGAAAAGGTTCTGACCCTTCCAATAGAACCATCGTCGGCGCCAAATCACCTTTTGCAAATTTTTCTTCCAAAATTTCATAACCTTGACGCGACAGCATGTCTTCCGGGAAAGATTTCATCGTATCGAATTCATATTCCAATTTAAATAAATGGCCGGCAGATAGCAAGAGGACGATACTAATGGCGCCAATGGCTACCCACGGTTTTTTCACAACAAAGCGACCAACTTTACTCCAAAATGAGTGGCTGGCAACTGATTCATCACCGATGTGCGGGATTTTCGGCCAAAATGATTTCCGCCCGAACAACATGAATAGTGCCGGAACAAGGGTGATGGAGGCAATCATAATAACGGCCATCGTTGTAGCAAACGTCGGCGCAAAGTTGCGATAATCGCCAAATTGGGCAAAAAATAATACAAGCATTGCTACGAGTACCGTACCGCCTGAGAAAAATACCGGCATACCTGTTTCTCTCATTGCTTCTTTCATTGCAACAAACTTGTCTTCATGCTGTTTCAACTCTTCTCGATAACGGGAAAAAACAAACAATGAATAATCAATAACGGCTGCAAAAAGTAAAATTGACATAATCGAAATGGTCTGTTTGCTCATCACGAGACCCGCTTTTCCCATTAATCCTAATATTTGTGTCACCACTTCATATACAAATACCGCAGCAAATAACGGGATGAAAGCTAACAATGGTGAACGATATATAACAATTAGTAAAACTAATATAAGTCCGACTGTAGACATAATCAACACGAAATCGGCTCTCGAAAAAAGTGACAACGTATCGGCAGCAATCCCGGCAGGTCCGGTAATATAAAGGGTATAATCAGATGATTGTTGCACGATTTTTTGCAATTGTTCATTCGCCTCTTTTATTTCTTTACTTTCCATTGAAGCATTGTACGTTAATGGAATGATTGCCGTTGTTTGATCTTCAGAAAAAAATTCGGCCGTTGCTTGCGGCGGAAGTTGTGCTAACGGGACAACTTGCTCTACACCATTGATTTTTCCGGCTGTTATTTGTTCAAGAATTTGAGCAAGTTGATTTAGCTGAATTGGACCATTTTTTGATTGAAAGACTAGGATTGCCGGAATTCCTTCATTGTCTTTGAAATAATTATCGATTTTTTTCTGGGCAATGACTGACTTTGCATCATCCGGTAATGAATCAATACTGGAAACCTCATAATCCCTTACACTCGGAGTAAAGATTGCAAGAAGCACCGTAATAATGAACCATGCGGCAAGGGTCATCCACATTCCTTTTTTTGTTGATACACGATCTGTTACCGCTTGTAAAAATTTCCTCATCTATTCTCCTCCTTTTTATGTTAACAACGATAAAAACCAAAGTGACACAACTGTCATTTTAAACGTACAACTGTTTTAAACAGTTCTATTATCGACCCCGGTGACAGTAGTGTCAATTATTTTGATTCCGCACTCATGCCATATTTAATGATTTCTTTTAACCCTTTTACCCATTGTTGATGAGGAACTCCAAAATGATTAGGAATCGCAACGGCTTGAAAAATATATCCCAAGATTAATGGATTAGGAAGTTGTTGTTTAATTTTTTGTTCTTTCTTTCCAGCCGTAATCAAGTCATCGAGATAATGATACATTTCCAGGTGAAGACGCTCTAATGTCCTTTGGTTCTCTGCCACTTTTTCATTATTTTTATCCATCATCTGTTTGCCAATTTCAATAAGCTGGTGGATGGAGGTATTTTCAAACATAATGTTAAACAAGTAATCGAATTGTGCATCAAAATTCGGATACGCATCTATTTTCTTTAAATCGTTCATAAAAGTGTTCATTTCATTAATCATGAACTCGGTAATCAGTTCATCTTTATTGTCATAATATTTATAAATTGTCCCTCTGGCCACATCCAAGTACTCTGCCAACAAGCTAAAAGTAAACGCTTCGTACCCGTGTTCAAGAAGTAATATTTTGACAGCTTGAAAGATTTCATCTCTTGTAAATTTCCGTTCTCTTGCCATCGACTTACCCCCCTTATATCTAGTATAAGGGAAAACAAGAACGAGAAAAAGGGTTGAAAATCTTAATAAGTTTTCATATTACATTTTGGAATACGACTATTTTTTTAAAATAAATCATTATCTTAGTAAAAATTCTGTGGTATAGGTGTTTTTTTGGTTAACATGGGATTTTTCCCAACATAAATTGACGTTTTTTCCAAAGTAATAGTTGGTTAACCACCAAAACCTTTCAAAAAATTTACATTCAAACCTCAATATTTTTTACCAGACAAGGATATTTTTAATAATCCTGAAGCCCCAGAAAATCTGTTAACTTAGTTGAATATAACGGTATTTAGAGGAGAATTGTAGCCAACTTATCAAAATAACTGAATCTTCAATTGCTACCTCCTGTATTTTGGGCATTTTCACCCTTGACTGAAAAACTTATTTTTTCAGTTATGAGAAGCATTCTTTTGGTTATTCCAATTGCAGTTATTGAATTTGATTCAGTACATCCTACAAGAATTTTTGATACTCAAAACTCGATGATATTTTGAAGTCAAGTGAACTGGCTGATTTCACGACTTTTCTTACCACTTTAATTTACCGAGAACGTATCGTATCAATCTGCATGTTTTTTTGACCTTCTGGAAAACAAAGAGTTCGTACCAGTCTCACCATCAAAGGCGACCAATGGATGAAAACCTATTGTGTCATAATAAGTATTATACGCCGAAGATTCTTGATCCCCATTGTATCCGGATGAGTCAAATCCAAGTCGACAAAAAACTCTTTCGATAATTTTCTGTTAATAATTCAGGGTAATCTAATCTAATTTATATTTTTCAACTTCATTTAATGCTTCTAATAATTTGCTGCTAATTGATTCGCCTTCTTTAATATGATCGACAATGATTTTATTAGTCTCTTTGAATAAATCAGCAGCTGTTTTAAATTTATTGATCACATCTTCACTTGTTTCTTGCTGGATTTCGATAATTTTTATTATTTGCTGTACCTCTTCTTTGACATTATTGATAATCGATAAAAGTTTATTGATTTCTTCATTCGTTTGCAGATTCGCTTTTACGCCTTGATTGATCAGGTCGTTGCTACGTGCGCTATTGGTGTTGGCTTGCAAAATTTCTAATTGAATTTTTTTCGTTAAATCATTGATGTTTTTTGTACTCTCTTTTGTGTTTTCAGCCAGCTTCCTAATTTCTGAAGCAACAACGGCAAAACCTTTCCCCTGTTCCCCCGCTCTTGATGCTTCAATGGAGGCATTTAAGGCAAGAAGATTGATATTTTCCGAAACACTACTAATAACGCCTACGATTTCTTCAATTTGACGTGAACTTTCGCTTAATTGATGCATGCTTTGCAATGTTACGTTTGCTTGGTTTCCTAAATCATCAATGATCGCTTTTACTTGGTCAATTGAGTTTTTGCCTCGCCCAGAGACGTTAACCATCGAATCGGTGGATGTAATCAAGGAATTGCCTTTTTTAATCATTTGGACCGAAGTTTCATGGTTTCTGACCGTACTTTCCTCAACTCGTTGATATTCGTTGTTGATTTTTTCCACCATATTCATAATGACATGATGTTCGTCATTAACTTTTTCATTTGCTTCCATCGTTGACAATAGTTCTTTATGGATATTATTTAAAAAGATTTGAAAGGCATCTTCTTTCTCATCTAATTTTCGGTTTAAGTCATCGATTTTTTGTTTTAATAAGTTGATGTCTTCTTGCTTTGGTTTCTGTCTAGTAAACATTAAGACACTCCCTTTTTATTAGTAGATAATTATTATCTTAGCATAAAATCCTCTGATATGATTTTTCCTATTTATTATAATTTATTTAGCTTACTCCGCAAAAAATGATGCCTCTATTAGGCATCATTTTTCTGTAACAAACGTCTCCGCGGCACATTTGGCTGCGAGAGATTTCTATCATTTTATTAAACTTCTACTGTCGCTTGAACGGTGTCGCCGGAAGTTTCCTCTTCAAGATCATCAACTTGAATTTGTGAAGAAACAATGGTTGCAATGACATCTTCGTCCTCATGATTGATTATGATATTGCGATAATGGTTACGAATATCACCAACCTTAATTGTATGACCAATTTCCAGATTAGTAACATCGACTTCAATTGTTTCCGGAATATTTTGTGGGGTCGCTTTAATGTTCAGTTCATGAATTGATTGTTGGACAACACCGCCAACTTCAACACCTTTAGCAGTTCCTTTTAATAAGACAGGAACTTTTGCATGGATTTCACTTGACATACTTACATGGAGAAAATCTACATGAATAAGATGTTGATTAATTGGGTCTGCTTGATATTCTCCAAGAATCACAGTTTCTACTTTTCCATCGACATCGAGGGAGATTAATGCATTTCTGCCATGTTCATTAATTATTTTCAGCAATTCTCTTTTTTTCACAGCAATCGGTTTCGTTTCTTCATGTTTGCCATAAACCACTGCCGGAATCATTCCTCGACTCCTTATTTTGTGCAATGCTGAACTTCTAAAATCCTTTCGTACTTCTGCGACTATTGTATTACTCATTTCCTGTCACCTTCCGATATAAGATTTTAGACATAGGTATAAATTTTGCTTTATAGGAATGTCTAAGGATTGTGTAATTATATACACTTATTTCTTTATTATAGTAAAGGATGCCGCCGGTTTCAAATATTTGACATTTCTTACCACAAACCCATCAATCCTTCACATGGAAAGAGACTGCTTGAAATCACCATTGCGGGCTTTCCAATGTTCAATAAGTCTTTTTTATTTTTGTTTTTGGTTGGAATTTCAAACTATTTCTTCCTCTTTTGATTTCACATAAAAAACTTCCGTCGAGACAAGCATGAATTCAATAACTTGTTTTGCCATATATTCCGGCGGGGTTGAAAAATCTTCTTCAATCCAACGAATAATCATTCCTGCGATTCCATGGGAAAGAAAAATATATAACCATTTCGTGTCAAGGATTGTATCTTTCTCGGGGTGTCTGCCTAAAATCTGATGTTGAGTAATTTAATATTCACTTCTTTTAGTTCTCTAATAGTGTTTTTTGATATTAAAGCATTTCCCGCAACTCTTCCAACTCTGTAAGCTCTACATCTGAAATAACTTTGATTCCGTTTCTTTTTAATAAAGCAGAAGTCACTCCATTGCCGGGTACCTTTTTGCCGCTAAATTCACCGTTATAAATCATTGAACTTCCGCATGAAGGACTATTTTCTTTCAACACAACAGTTGTGATCTTCATCTTTTGTACCAGTTTTAATGTCTCATATGCGCCTTTTATATACATATCGGTTACATCTTTTCCTAACCGATCTACCACTTTTGCCCGGCCATCCAATACATCGAAGCCATCTCCTTGAATGATTTCGGCAGGGATCCTTGGTATTGGAAGACCTCCTAATAGTTCCGGACAAGCTGTGATAGCGCGGTTCTCATCTACTAACCTCTTGATTATGTCACGAAGGCAATGTTTCCCGTCATAACGAACTTCTAGTCCTGCTAAACATGAACTAACTAAAATCATTGATATTCAACCCCATTTTACTATGTTAATATTAAAAAAATCGGTTAGTTTCTCAAACCACTTTTGAATGGTCCGATCCAACTAAAAAGCAAAATGACACCAAAGACAAGTTCTCCCAAAAAACGTTAAACGCAACCAACAAGCCAAAAAGTAATGTATACATTGTGCCAACCACTAACTGTTCAAAAATACTATATCATATTAATCCGAGCCAAATAGAAACAGTTCTGTCGGAGCATACCGTGGCGCATCTATTAATGCTATCCCCCCATACCTTCATAAAGTTGTTTTTTCGGCAGATAGAGTATCTTTTCGTTTGGGGCTCTGTTAGATTTACTCTGTGGGCGGACGCTTTCCGCTTCAATCAACAAGTTAACATTGGTCTTTAACAGCGCCTTTCGTTTAACAGAAGTACTTCAAACTTTTTCGATAAAAGATACAGGAAAAATTTACTCGTATAATCCGATTACGAAACGGGCTCAATATTTTTTTACAACAGTTATTTCCTATCTTCTAATAGACGCAGCCATTCTTGTGTATGTATGACGCCGACCACGGATAGCAATAGAATAGTTCATAATGTTTTCCGGAACCGCAATTCCGTTATATCCTGCATCCCCAATATGGTGGATATCGGCTCCGGCCATTTTATTATACAGTGCCATTTGTTTAATCGTTTGCTCATCCGCTCCTTCTTGGCTTGTCCCAATTGTTGTCATTACAAGGGCACCTGCTTGATGGGCGGCTTCAACAAGTCGGGCTGTTTTTTCCAATGTTGTACCCGGAACAGTTCCAACACCCGGAAGTAAAATCACATCAGCACCGGCCTTGACAAAACCGCGAACAACTTCTTCAGAAATAATAGTTCCGCCTGCCTCCCCTTTAACCCCAGCCCCATGCATTTTCCCGGCAATAATCATACAATCGTCATCACAAATTGTTTTTGCAGTTGCAGTGGCTTGCATGATTTCATTATTCGTTACACCTGTTTGCGGATTTCCTGTTAAGCAAATGAAATCTACGCCTAACTCTTTTGCCCTTTTTAAAGAATCAGCCGTTAAAATTCGTCCGGTTGGTAATTTTTGTAAAGTTTCTGCAGGTAACGCATGAACATCAACGGGTTCTAGATTGATTCCAACCGGTCTCCCAAGCAGTTCCTTCAATTTTCTTATCAAATTTTCATCCGGTACATCCTCGATCCCCATAATCCGTGGAGCATTGACATCAAACATGTTCAATAAAATCATGTCAGCTCCAAAAGCGGCTGCATATTCCGCATTGGTTAAACCGGGATATAACGGTGTGGCCGTACAAACGATTTCCGCAATCATCGTTCTTCCTTCCGCCGCTTCAATAGACGCTTTTAAATCTTTACCGTTCATTTTTGTGAAATCTGAGGCAAGGCAATTTAATATTCGCTTCACAACCGTGCAACTCCTTTACTTTTTTAATTTTTAGAGAACGATAGCTTCAGCTTGATTATACTACTTTTTACAATCCAAGTATGCGGAAGTAATTACAGATTCTCGCAAAGAACTGCGGAATAGAAAGTTCTCTTCAGCAAAAAAAGCACGTAATTGTTGAACACGTTATTAAACAGATGCGGTCAAGTTCAACTTATTACCTTTGAGCATATTTGCGATTACAAACTGCCGGAGCATTGGAAACATATACTAATTAATCATTGAAATACCAGCTGAAGTGGACAGTATTTTCTTCATCAAAACAACTTTAACTTGAATTTCATTTGGCTTATGGATAACTTCTTCATCATAAATTTCGTATCCTAATGATTGATATAGTTGGATATTTCTTGGAACTGACAGCCGAACTCTACAAGATAATGTCGGAATACCATTGTTCACAGCATATCTTTCTAATGATCTAAGTAATTCTTTCGCCATTCCGCGCCCTTGCATTTCAGGAATAACGGAAAGTCTAAAGAAATAAATTTTGTTATTTTTATTTGGAATCGAACAATCGCTACCAGTTTTTCTTCAACATAACCAATCAAGCACTGTTCATCGTTTTTTAAAGCGGTTGAAATCGATTGAACGGTTTCATCTAAAGCACCCGATGGCGGTATTACCTCTTTGTATTCCATAAACTCTCTAATCATTATTTCATGAATAACCGGCGCATCGGAAACCTCTGCAATTTTTACTTCCATGGACGAGTCAAACCTTTCGTAATTAATTCTTTTCTAACTTTTGAATCGCTTCTCCCTATATCTTTGTTTTGCTCTTTCATATCCATTTGATTTCTCCCGTGAAGAAACCATTTTCGTCCTCTGTGGTGAGCTTGGAAATTATATGGGTGACTATGGTAATGAGAACGGGACTCTCGTCGCCAAAAAATGATGTTTCTCACCTCAAAATGGTGACGAGAATGAGTCTCGTCGTCAAAATAGAGCATTTCTCGCCTCAAAACGGTGACGAGATTAGGTTTCGTCGCCAAAATTGAGAGGTTTTCGACCAAAAATGACGACGAGATTAGGTTTCGTCGCCAAAAATATGAGATTTTCGACCAAAAACGGTGACGAGAACAAGCCTCGTCGCCAAAATTGAGAGGTTTTCGACCAAAAACGGTGACGAGAATGAGTCTCGTCGCCAAAATAGTGCATTTTTCGCCTCAAAACGGTGACGAGATTAGGTTTCGTCGCCAAAATTGAGAGGTTTTCGACCAAAAATGACGACGAGATTAGGTTTCGTCGCCAAAAATATGAGATTTTCGACCAAAAACGGTGACGAGAACAAGCCTCGTCGCCAAAATTGAGAGGTTTTCGACCAAAAACGGTGACGAGAACAAGCCTCGTCGCCAAAATTGAGAGGTTTTCGACCAAAAACGGTGACGAGAATGAGTCTCGTCGCCAAAATAGTGCATTTTTCGCCTCAAAACGGTGACGAGATTAGGTTTCGTCGCCAAAATTGAGAGGTTTTCGACCAAAAATGACGACGAGATTAGGTTTCGTCGCCAAAAATATGAGATTTTCGACCAAAAACGGTGACGAGAACTGGCCTCGTCGCCAAAATTGAGAGGTTTTCGACCAAAAACGGTGACGAGAACTGGCCTCGTCGCCAAAATAGAGCATTTCTCGCCTCAAAACGGTGACGAGATTAGGTTTCGTCGCCAAAATTGAGAGGTTTTCGACCAAAAATGACGACGAGATTAGGTTTCGTCGCCAAAAATATGAGATTTTCGACCAAAAACGGTGACGAGAACTGGCCTCGTCGCCAAAATTGAGAGGTTTTCGACCAAAAACGGTGACGAGAACAAGTTTCGTCGCCAAAAATGTTAGGTTTTTGACCAAAAAAGGTGACGAGAACAGAACTCGTTGTACCCATTGAAAAAAATGATTCAAAAGGACTTTTTTGTTTTGCACCTATTCGATCATATGATATATCGTTGAAAAAATAAAATAGATTAAGATACCAAGTATAAAAAGGAAGATTAACTTTTTCATAAAATTATTCCCCCCCTTTTTAAAGACTCCCTTCCACCTTTTAAAAACTCCCTTTTATCCGAAATGGAGAATAAGTAATCCATAAAGTCCTGCCTTAATTTTTCAAAACTAACTTTACCAAACATTATACAGCACCTGTTGCATTATTACTTTCAAAAAGTTTCTGATATTCATATTTCAATTCTACATTTAGTAAATGTCGAAAAATCACGTATAATGTAGGTGAAGAGTAAATGTCGTAAACGCTAGAAAAATTTACATAAAAAGGATGTATGAGATGTTTTATTTAGTTCCGTTAATGCTTGAAAAGGTTGGAATTATTCTTATTGCCCTATTTCTCCTTTCACAAATAAAATCTTTCCGGCAAATTGTACAAAGAGAGCATACTCGTCAAGATAAAATAATGCTCATCATTCTTTTTGGCGCCTTTGGAGTATTCAGCAATTATACCGGGATTGAAATTAACCATACATCCATTGAGCATGCTGGATGGTATTCAGGTATCGATCAGGAAAGCGCCATTGCCAATACGCGGGTTTTAGGTGTCGTTATTGGCGGCTTGCTTGGCGGACCCGCAGTAGGAGTGGGTGCCGGACTTATTGCTGGACTTCATCGTTATTTACTTGACGGGTTTACAGCCTTTTCCTGTTCTGTCTCTACCATATTAGCAGGAGTTATTTCCGGCTATTTAGGCGCAAAAAGGAAAAAAATCACAGAAGGTTTTGCTGTCGCAATCGGGATGACTTTAGAATTGGTTCAAATGCTGGTTATTTTAGCTACCGCCAAACCATTTGAAAAAGCGCTGGAACTCGTTCAACTCATTGGTATTCCAATGATTTCGGTCAATGGACTCGGTATGATGTTGTTTATGCATATTATCCATTTAATGAAACGCGAAGAAGAGCGAACACTGGCCAATCAAACAGATAAGGTTTTCTCGATTGCCGATCAAACACTCCCTTATTTTCGACAAGGATTAAATGTGGAATCATGTGAACAAATTTGCAAACTAATTTTAAATATGACCGATGCGGATGCAGTTGCCATTACAGATAACCAAATTGTTCTTTCTCATGTAGGTATGGCTTCAGATCATCATACACCGATGTCGAAGCCGGAAACAGCTTTAACGAGAAAGGTTCTTGAAAGCGGAAAAATTTTTGTCGCTACATCAAAGGAAGATATTGCCTGTCATCATCAAGATTGTCCGCTGGAGGCCGCCATTGTTATTCCTTTACAAGTAAAAAACAGGGTCGCCGGAACATTAAAAATGTATTACGAGGATCCGGAAAAATTAGATCAAATTCAACGCCAATTAGCTACAGGTTTAGCCAGCTTATTTTCCACACAATTGGAACTTGTCGAAGCGGAAAGACAAACAAAATTATTGAAAGATGCAAAAATTAAAGCATTGCAGGCCCAAATTCATCCACATTTTCTTTTTAATAGTTTGAATACAATTTCTGCCCTTTGCCGAACGGATCCTGAAAAAGCAAGGGAGTTATTGTTAGAATTAAGTTCTTTTTTCCGTGGAAATCTTCAAGGAGCCGGACAACTATTTGTCCCGCTCAAAACAGAAATTGAAAACGTGAAAGCTTATCTATCATTGGTGCAAGCGCGTTTTCCGGACAAATACCGAATCCATTTTCAAATCGAACCGAATCTTGAAAAAATACCAATACCTCCGTTCCTTTTACAGCCTATTGTTGAAAATTCGATCAACTACGGATTTCCGGGCAGTAAACAGAAAGGAGAAATCAACATTCGCATCTTTACGGAACAACAAAAATTAATGATTGTCATTGAAGATAACGGGAAGGGAATACCCAAGGAGAAGTTAGCAGTTTTAGGTACACAAATTGTCGATTCCAAAAAAGGAAGCGGAACTGCCATATTTCATATCTGTCAACGGTTAAAAGGGATTTATGGTGACAGGGCTTATTTAACCCTTGACAGTAAAGAAAACCAAGGAACGAGCACAACGATATCAATACCAATCAACAGCCATTCAAGTATTGAGTCGCACTGAGTCTCTTATAATCTCACTGATAGGAAGGATAATGATAAAGATGTTGACTGCCTATATCGTGGACGATGAACCGTTAGCACGAGATGAATTAAAATATTTACTTCATCGAACGAAAAAAGTGAAAGTGTTGGGCGATAGCGACAATATGGAGGAAGCAATCGCTGATATCATCATTCTAAAACCCGACCTGGTCTTTCTTGATATTGAATTGGACGAAGAAAGCGGGCTGGATCTGGCAAAACAGCTGGAAAATGTTGACCCAACTCCGGCCATTATTTTTGCAACGGCCTATGATGAATACGCTCTACAAGCATTTGAAGCAAATACATTCGACTATATCCTTAAACCATTTGATGAGAAACGGATTGAAAAAACGTTGGATAAATTCATGAACCTTCAAAAGATCGTAAAAGAAGAAATGCCGCCTGCAAATGAATTAACAACGGACTATAATGGAAGATTTCCAATTATTGTCGATGACCGGATTGTCCTTCTCACTCAAGATGAGATCATTTATTTAGAAACATCCGATGGAAAAGTGAAAATTAAAACGATCAATCATGAATACAAGGTTGACGAAACATTGGTAAGTTTGGAGAAAAAGTTACATAGCAAAAAATTTCTTCGTGTTCATCGAAGCTTTATTGTTAATATGGAATATATTGCTGAAATTCAGCCGTGGTTTAATTCGACTTACAATCTGGTAATGAAGGACCAATCAAAAGTTCCTGTAAGCCGGACATATGTAAAAGACTTGAAAAATCATATTGGCTTTTAAATCAATGTTTGTCGAATTGTTTACAAATCAATATTAGATTTTGTCATTCAGCATTCAAAATCTGTTTCTCATCCCCCATTTCTTGCACATTAAATTGAAAACACGGAGAATTCGCTTTCAATTTGTATAATTAGTAACGTAAAAGAAATTGAGTGGGGAGGTTTTACGATGAATGCGGTTTCAATTGTTATCGGTTCTGTTTGTATATTATTAATAGCCTATCGATTATACGGGACTTTCATGGCATCAAAAGTATTAAAAATTGATGAACTGGAAGACGAAAAAGTCCCAACACCTTCGCAAAAATTTAATGATGGCAGGGATTATGTGCCAACGAATAAATGGGTTACGTTTGGTCACCATTTTGCCGCAATTGCAGCAGCAGGTCCGTTAGTTGGCCCGGTTTTGGCGGCTCAATTTGGTTATTTGCCGTCCTTATTATGGCTGCTAATTGGTGCCGTCATTGGCGGAGCTGTCCATGACCTTGTTGTTTTATTCTGTTCAATGCGAAGAGATGGTAAGTCATTTTCCGAAGTTGCCAAAGAAGAATTAGGTCCTGTCGCCGGTTTTTGTACAGGTTTAGCTATGTTATTTATTATAACAATTACAATGGCAGGGCTTTCACTCGTTGTCTTACATGCACTGGAAAGAAATCCTTGGGGAACTTTTGCAGTCGGTATCACGATCCCGATTGCCATGGGCGTTGGCTTATACCATAGAAAAACAGGTAATTTAAAACTTGCTACAATTGTTGGTTTTACGTTAATTATGGTAGCGGTCGTATTTGGGCATTACTTAAATGGTACATGGTTAGGCGATCTTTTGACATTTGATACGAAAACACTTGCTATTATTTTACCTATTTATGCTTTCTTTGCAGCTGCTTTACCGGTTTGGCTGTTATTACAACCGCGGGATTATTTAAGCACGTTCATGAAAGTCGGGGTATTTGCCGCACTTATTATTGGGGTCATTGCCATTAATCCATCTATTGAATTCCCGGCTTTTACGAATTTCTTAGGAGGGGGACCTGTTGTTGCCGGTCCTGTATGGCCATTTGTTTCCATTACGATTGCTTGCGGAGCGATTTCAGGATTCCACGTTTTCGTTGGTTCCGGTACTACACCGAAAATGCTGAATCGTTGGAAAGATGCAAAGCCGGTTGCATTTGGCGCTATGCTTGTAGAATGTATTGTTGCAGTTATGGCTTTAGTAGCAGCTGTTTCCTTAGAGCCGGCTGACTATTTCGCCATCAATTCATCACCGGAAAAATATGCAGAATTAGGAATGGAACCGGTCCATTTGGCACACCTTGAAGACGAAGTAAATATGGATCTTGAAGGAAGAACAGGCGGGGCTGTTACACTTGCTGTTGGGATGACCTACATTTTTAAAGCAGTACCAATATTTGAAAATTTAGCAGCCTACTTCTATCAATTTGTTATTCTTTTTGAAGCAGTCTTTATTTTAACAGCCATTGATGCGGGAACAAGAACAGCACGTTATTTAATTCAAGACTTCTTTGGAAATTTTATCAAACCGCTTAAACGAATGGATTCGATCTGGGCAAACATTACGGCAAGTGCCATTGCCTGTTTTGCATGGGGATATTTGCTATTCTCGGGTGATATCAGTTCTGTTTGGGCCCTGTTCGGTGTATCCAATCAATTAATGGCATCAATCGGATTAATTATTGGAGCAACCGTTATTCTGAAAATTGCCGATAAACGCTGGTATATGTTGACTTGTCTAATTCCACTCATTTATCTGTATGTTACCGTAAATGTCGCAGGATTTTGGATGATTAAAAACGTCTACTTAAATTCGGCAAATGCAGGCTATAATGTGATCAACGGTGTGCTATCCGTAATTATGCTCGTTCTCGGTATTGTCATTATGGTTTCAGCCATTACAAAATGGGCGCAGTTATGGAAGATCCCTCAACCGGAATTAGTAAAGAGATCGAAATCGGAAGTTGCCTAATAAAGTGATTTTCCATCATTGGGGGTTTTCTCCTATCCCCAATGATGGTTCATCGCTTTTTTTCTTCTTTGGGAAAAATTATTTACTGGTTTCTTCTGGTTTTACTTGTTTTTGAAAGATGTATGTGTAAGATGGTTTCCTTCTAATACACTCGATGTCGGTACTACATCTTTGTATTTCATAAACACCTTCATGGATAATCGGTGCATTGGAAACCTCTGCCATTTTTACTTTCATTGACGAATCAAACCTTTCGTATTTACATTCCATCAAAACTTACATTTTCGTCAGCTCTTTCCTTAACTTCTGAATCGCTTCTCTTATTTCTTCATTGTGTTCTTTCGTATTCATTTCATTTCTTGCATGGAGTAATATGGGGCGAACCGATTCGATTGAACGTCCGAACTGGTACATCCATTCATATCTTGGTACCATCCAAGTATGAAAATGGTGCGTAGTGTCTTCATTATAAAAATAATAAACATATTCAATTCCCAAAACATTTCTCTGAGCTTTACGAATTTTGGTCAATACCGTTATATAATCCATTTTTTCTTTTTCGGTCATTTCGTCAAAACTGGTAAAATGCCGCTTGGATGCAAGGATTACCAGACCTTTAATTGGATAGGCAACATCTTGGTGTGCATGAAAATATTCCGTTTCGGTAATAACTTGCGCGTCCGGTTCCATCACTCCACTTGTTAGCGCACAACTTAAACATTCAACTTCAACGGTTTGTCCATTCGATAAGATAATTTTTCTCATAAAATCTCCTTGTGGGTTTTATAATTTTTTTTCAAAACAAATGAAGTCCCCTTTACGAAACGTGACGAATCCGCGCTTTTCATAACCGTGCTTTTCATATAATCTACACGCGCCTTTGTTTTCTGTAAAGGAATCTAAGCGAATCGCCGAGTAGTTATTTTCTTTTCCAAACTGCTCGGCAAAGTTTAATAGCTTGGTAGCGATACCCGCTCCTTGAAATTTCGGATCCACGCATAGCCGGTGGATAACCAAGATTTTATCTCCGTTATACTTCCAGGGAATGGTTTCATATTCTTCATCTTGATACTCATTTAATGTAATGACGCCTTTTATGACCGTATCCTCGGAAGCCACATAAACCTCCCTGTCCAAAATATCTTCCGTCACAACTTCTTCATTTGGATAAGTTTGATCCCATTGATTGATTCCTTGTGAACTCATATCTATTACTACATTTTTTATAATTGAAAGAATGGCTTTCTTATCATCTAGTTGCGCTAGTCTAATTTCCACCGAAAACCCACCTTATTTATATAAAATATTTTTATTATTTTATCATAAGCGGATGTTAAGAAACAGTTGTTTTCAATTTGTATATGAAAAAGTTTAAAGTATACTATCTTTATAGGTATCAATTGTTTAAAAAGCAGGATGGAATAATAAAAATATATCATTCAATTTTGGAACTGATTGGTCATACACCGATTGTAAAAAGCGGTCTTCTCGCCGGGACATATCGGGGATTTCTGCTAAAGCAAGGGAAAATTAGCGAAAAAACCTTAAAACTTGCAGACTTAAACACATGCACAAAGATTTGGTTGATTAATAGCGTAAGAAAATGGGTCGAGGTTGAACGAATCGAAAGTAAGTGAGGATAAGGTCTCGTGGACGATTTGGCATATTTCTAAACCCATTTTATCCACGAGATTGCTTCAATTTTTTATCTATCATCCATCTTTTCACTTGTAGTTTCTTTGGTAAATCTTACTCAGCTGCCATTGCTTCAGCTTTCGTCGCGTGAACGGTTCCGCGTGGATGTTGTGGTGGTGCATAAATTGAATACAATTTCAGCGGGACATTCCCGGTATTAATCACATTATGCCAAGTACCGGCCGGGACCATTATCGCCGAATCATCGTGTATTCTTCTCACATAATTCAAGTTATTACGATTTCTTCCCATGCGAACAACACCTTGACCTTGTTCTACACGTAAAAATTGATCGACTTCCGGGTGAATTTCCAAACCTATATCTTCCCCTACCTTCAAACTCATCAATGTCACCTGTAAATGATTACCGGTCCAGAGGGCTGTTCGGAAGGTGTTGTTTCGCTTCGTAACTTCCTCGATATCCACCACAAACGGTTCCGGCCCGTAATCTCTGATGGACGTCTGATTGTTCACTCTTTGTGCCTGATATTGAGGGTTACCATTCGAATCGGTTCCATAAAAAGGCAACGCACGATAAGAATTTATCGGTACATTGACATAATAAGGAGGTGGACAACAATAGGAAACATAGTAATACATGTTCTCATTCCCTTCAAATATTTTCAAAGTATCCTATGCAAAATGCCCAGTTAATGTACTTTACAAAAGGAAAGAGAATGAGCTTCCAGTATGTAATTCGATCAATGTTTTAAAGAATAACTTGCCTTGAAAAACTTTACTTTAATATCCTTGAGAGACGTCTAAACAATTATATTTCATAAATTTCAATCGGTAGGCCATCCGGATCTGCAAAAAATGTAAATGGTTTACCGGTAAGCTCGTCAATTCGGATCGGTTCAACGTCTATGCCTTTGTTTTCCAACTCTGTTTTCCATTCTTCCACCGACACAACGGCAAATGCCAAATGTCTAAGACCGGCTGCTTCCGGATAACTTGGTCGCTTTGGCGGATTTGGAAAAGAAAACAACTCTATTTGACTATTCGCCCCGACAGCTAAATCAAGTTTATATGAGTCCCGTTCTTTCCGATAAGTTTCTTGAATGATTGGAAGACCAAGTATTTTGGTATAAAAATGTTTTGACTTTTCATAGTCGGAACAAATAATCGCTACATGATGAATAAATTCCAGTTTCATACTAATACCTCCGAGTAATTTATACTGTTCAATTATAACAAAGAACCCTTTACCCGGGCGAATTTCCCGGGAAAAGGTGGCTTGTTGCATAAAGAGGCGTCTGCTCATATTTGCCAACACGTATGCTTTCAAAAACATATCATCCCAAGAATTTTTTCACTCTTGGGATTATGTTGATTAAGTTGGGCGAAATTGGTTAGTTCCATCATCCTTTCACTGAACCGGCCAACAGTCCGCGGACAAAATATTTGCCAAGGAAGATATACACGAGCAATGTCGGTAACGCTGCAATGAGAGCACCGGCCATCTGTACATTCCATTGAACGATTTGGCTGCCGGACAGGTTCTGCAGGGCGACCATGATTGGCTGCTGATCGGACTGGGTAATTGTTGCCGCAAATAAAAATTCATTCCAAATATTCGTAAACTGCCAAATCCCGACTACCACAAATCCGGAAATCGACAGCGGCAAAATCATATAGCGAAAAATCCCTAAAAATCCGGCTCCGTCCATTTTTGCCGATTCAATCATTTCATCGGGAATATTCGCATAAAAATTGCGGAACATCAATGTCGTAATCGGAATTCCGTAGACAACATGCACGAAAACAAGACCGGTTATTGTATTATACAAACCCATTTCCCGTAAAAATTGAATAAGCGGGATTAAAATACTTTGATAAGGAATAAACATACCAAACAAAATCCCCGTAAATACTATCTCCGAGCCTTTAAACTTCCATTTCGATATTACATAGCCATTCATTGCCCCTAATAGAGCAGATATTATGGTTGCAGGTATAACTAAATAAAAGGAATTCAACAAGTTTGGAGCCAATTTTCCAAATGCCTCGCTGTAACTGGAAAAATCAAGTGCTGACGGCAGTGACCACATGTCTGCTAAGTTTACTTCATCAAGCGGTTTGACACTTGTCACTAGCATGACATAAACCGGGATTAAAAAGAAGAAACTGAATAAAATTAAAACAATATATAAAAGGGGACGGCGAATTTTTGAAATACCCATTACGATTCCCCCTTTCGATTACTCCATAAATACGGAACGATAAAGATGGCAACACTTAACAGCATAATTATCGCAATGGCTGCACCGTTTGCATAATAATTTCCGCGGAACGTTGTTTCAAACATATTAACCCCCGGAACATCGGTAACAAAATTTGCCCCCGGACCGGTCATCGCATATATTAAATCAAAAATTTTCAGCGAGATATGGGCCATCATAATAATGACACTGACCGTAATCGGCTTCAATAATGGGATAATAATTTTTCGATAAAGCTGAAATTCTGTACAGCCATCCATCCTGGCCGCTTCCCGTATATCATCGGGAATCCCTCTTAACCCGGCCAAATACATGGCAAGAGCAAAACCGGTCATTTGCCAAACTGCCGCAATGACTACCGCTATAATGGCAACCGGCAGACCAAATTCAATTTTCCCCCATTCAAATCCGGCTAAAATATTTGTATCTGTGTACCATTTCGGTTCAATCCCAAAATTTTTCAAAAAAAGATTAATGCCGGTCGACGGGTTTAAAATCCATTGCCAAACGACCCCGGTTACAACAAATGATAAAGCCATCGGGAAAAAGAAAATATTGCGAAAGATGGATTCCCCACGAACAAGTTTCTGATCGAGCAAAATCGCCAATCCCATTCCTAAAATGATAACCAAAGCGATAAATAATACGGTAAAGGCAAGTGTATTGCGCAAATCAGCTTGAAAGCGGAAATCATTCAATAAATAATGGTAATTTTTCATTCCGGCAAAAGAAAAATCAGGTACGATCGTATTCCAATTACTAACCGATACATATCCCGTCCAACCAATAAATCCATATACAAAAATGGCGATTAATATAACAGATGGTGTTAAGAAAAGAATGGACTTCCAGCGATCTGTTGTTAGCTTTTTTCTTTTCTTTACTTGCACAATCGGTTGCTGATTTGCATGTACAGTTTTTGCGGGTTCCATATCCCCCCCTCCTCTGCATGACTTCTTAACTATGTTTCGGACGATTCGATTTGCATTAAAAACAAAAAACATCCCGTTTTGCCTAAATTTACCGATTATTTTTACAAAGTTCTTTTTAAAATTTATTTATTCTTCCTACCGCATGACTTCTTGATTTTTTTATGCAAAGGTTGCCTCCATAAATATCATTCAAAATATCCTTGAATGGAAAATGGGGGATGATTGCCCCCCATTTTCTTCCGTCCGATCTATTTCAACTCTTGTGCGGCTGTCTCCAGTGCATTAATAAATTGATCAACATCTTTTTGGGTAACAAAAATATTTACAGCTTGGTTCACTCTTGTTAAAAATCCTTCCGGTGCAGCCGAACCGTGGGCCAGACTAGGCGTCAGTTTGCTTGCTTTGAAATCGTCCATCGCAGCTTTACCGTATTCATCATATTTTGATACTTCCGCATCAATACGTGCAGGGATGGAACCTTTTAACGGATTAAATGCATCTTGACCTTCCACCGACCCAAGTACACCTAAAAATTTCTTGACATCGTCCGGATTTTTTACACCTTTAGGTAAACCAAATGTATCGGTAATGACCATAAAATATCCGTCTGTTTCGGGAGTTACCACATAGCCAAAGTCTTCATTTACTCTCAATTTCAAGTCATTAACAAAATACCCTTTTGCCCAGTCTCCCATAATATTCATGGCCGCTTCACCGTTTGCAACTAATTGGGAAGCGTCTTGCCAGTTACGGGAACTATGATCATCATTAATATACCCGATCATTTTAGCGAAAATTTCTGCCGACTTTACAACCCGATCATCTTTAAAGGAGATATCACCTGTCCAAAGTTTTTTATAATCATCCGGACCGAGTTTTGCCAGTAAAATATTTTCAAAAATATGAGTAGCTGTCCATGGCTCTTTATCTCCAAGTGCCAATGGTGTAATTCCTTTATCTTTCAATTGTTCACTAACCGCAAAAAACTCATCGAACGTGGCAGGCGGTTGCAAACCATTTTCTTCAAATATTTTTTTGTTATACCATAAAACATTACTTCTATGGATATTTACCGGTACAGAGTAGATCTTTCCATCCTTACTGACCATATCAATTAAATCTTGCGGGAATTTATCATTCCAGCCTTCACTCTCATATAAATCGTTCAACGGTTCCATTTTCCCCGCTGCAACCCAGCTGGCATTCAATTCTTCCCCACCGTGAACTTGGAAAGTGGAAGGCGGATCATTTCCTTGCATCCGGCTGGCCAATACAGCTTTTGCATTTGTTCCTGCACCACCGGCTACAGCAGCATTTTCAACCTTTATATCCGGATACTCTTCACTAAATAAATCCAATAATGCCAACAAACCGTCCTCTTCACCGGCCCCTGTCCACCAGCTAAAAATTTCTAACTTTGCTGCTTTAGAACTTTCCTTATTGTTTTTCCCATCGCCTGAGCCGGTGCTTTTTTCCGAATTGTTGCAAGCCGCCAGCGCGAACGAAACAACGAGCAAGAAAGCTAACAATAAACGAAACTTTTTCATTCTTTCTCCCCCCTCTGATTTTTTGTTACCGCTTCCATTCCAATTATAATAATAAAAAAGAAGTGCCTATCTCCTTTTTTCTGTACGATTTTAACAATTTCTTCATTTTTTTAAGATGGTGTTCCGGAATGCACGTGGTGACATATGAAAATATTTTTTAAACACCCGACTGAAGTAATTCGGATCCCGATATCCGACAGCAAAACTGATTTCCTTAAAGCTTAGCTGATTTTGTAAAAGCAGTTCTTTAGCCTTTTCGAGTCTCAATTCCGTAACATAATCAACAAAGGTTTTTCCCGTTTCTTCTTTAAAAATCTTTGCAAAATACGGGGGACTTAATTCCACTTTTTCCGCCACTTGTTCTAAAGTTAGCAATTCATTGAAATGATTCCGGATATATTGTTTTGCCCGCTCAACATAACCTTGAGACCGGTAAAATTGCTGTACAGATAATGAACATTGATGTAAAAACGACGCCCACTCACTCAAACTTTTGCTATTGTCTATGGAACAATTTTGAGTATCGATTCCTTTTGTATGTAAATTTTGTTTGATTAGTACATACAACGGTTGTAAGTTTTCTTCATCCGTTTGCTTTACATGTTTAATAGCCCGTATCACATCATTTTGTAATAAACAATCGAGTATTTCCTTCAAAATTTCTTGAACAGCGGCCTCTGTATGTGTCGGAAAACCATACCCGCCGCGATTTTGCACCTTCAATTGTCCGAGTGCCAATAATGCTTCGTTAAATGATCTTGGGAAGTCTTGCAGCTGTTCATAGATACCACCAATGCCCATCCATTTTTTCCCGCTTGATGTCAAAAATAACATCCTGACAAAACGAAGCACCTCGGCTTTATCGACTGTGTCTTCACTCATGATAAGCATAATGAAAGGAGCTCTGTTTTTTTCTTGGATAATTGAATACCTATATGTTTCCGTAATTTTTTTGCTAAGTATCTCCCGTTCCTCTTCACGTTCCAAGTCGATAACGAGAAAGAACCCGGCTTTCATTGTCGGAAAATATTCTTGCTTTATCGTCTGCAAATCCTTTGTGATATTTTGGTCCATTATTTGTTGTAAAAAATGTTTTTTGGCAATTTCTGCGGCATACTTTTTCCTCTCCTGGTTCATTTGTTCTTCGGCAATTTCCCGATATACATTTAAAATAGCTTGAATGGTTTCTTCTTTCGTCGCCGGTTTTAAGATATATTCTTTCACTCCTTTTTTCATCGCCTGCTTTGCATAGTCAAACGAGTCATAGGCAGAAATCATGATAAACTTTATATCCGGATGTTTCTCCTTAATCCGTTCAATCGCTTCCAGACCGTCAATACCCGGCATTTTTATATCCATCAACATGATGTTCGGTCTTTTTTCATCGGCCAACTGAATAGCTTGTCTTCCGTTTGCCGCCTCGCCGCAGATTATGGTCTTCCCAAAGTGGTCCTCGATTATTTTACGCATCGCTTTTCTTTCAATCATTTCATCATCCACTAAAGCAATCGATAAATTCATTGTTCATCACCTCTCAATGTCGATTTAGGCAGGTGAAGCTGAATTTTTGTCCCTTTTTCCGGTTCCGATAAAATCTGCACCAAATTATCCATCCCGAAAAACAACTGGAGTCTACGCATGACATTTTCCAACCCGAGTCCCGTCGAATGACCGGTATGTCCTTTCTTTTTATCGCTTCCTGTTAAATGACGATACTTTTGAATGATTGACTCACTCATCCCGACACCATTATCGGCCACTTCAACAATAATACAGGAATCGGCATCACGAACTGATAAACAAATTTCCCCACCTTCTTCTCTCCCTTCAATCCCGTGAATAAAAGCATTTTCTACTAGCGGTTGCAAAATCAGCCGCGGTACACGTGTATCAAGACAGCCCTCATCAATATCGGTATGAAAGGTAATTCGATCAAAAAAGCGGGTTTGCTGGATGTAGAAATAGTCTTTTACCACTTTTACCTCTTCACGTAATGGTACTGATTTCTCCAAATCTCCTAAACTATAGCGGAGAAGGGAAGAAACCGATTCAATCAATCTTGTTGTTTGATCGGCATTTTCTAAAAAAGCCATCCTTGAGATTGTATTCAATGTGTTAAATAAAAAATGCGGATTCACTTGATTTTGTAAATGTTTTAATTCCAGTTCTTTCATGAGTTGTTCCTGCTCTGACTTTTTTTGCATTTCCTGAATTAATTCACGAATATTCCCGCGCATTTGATTAAAAGCTTCCCCTAAAATCTTCATTTCATCATTGGATTGGATTTCAATTGTCTTTCCGTCTAATTTTCCCGCTGAAACTTCCCTGGCCATATTCGTCAGCACCTGGATTGGTTCATTAAGTTCTTTTGAAAACCAAAGAGCGAAAAAGACTGCCAAAAGAACAGATGTTAAAAACAAATAAATAATAAATTGACGAAACGCATCATTTCGCTCATTCAACTGCTGATAAAAAGACTGGTATTCCGTCAATTCCAAATCAATTAAGTCAAGCGTTATTTCTTTTAAATAGATGGCGGTATTTTGTGCTTCTTCCAAGTGGTCATTATACATATCGATATTATCACGAATCGCAAAACCGATTGTCAGTTCCCCTTCTACAATCAATGTATCAATCACATTTTCATATTTTTTTAATTGATACGGGTCGATTCCATCCATTTTTTTCGTTAATTTAATTTTTTCATTCTCAATCTCTCTACGAATCTTTTGAAAGTCGATAACATCATGTGAATCACGTTCCACAACAAAACGGTTCACTTTTTCAATCAGTTCATTTGTCTTTTGCGAAATGGAATTGAATAAGAGAAAGCGTTCGAAGCTGGAATTATATGTTTTCATCAGTTGATTACTGCTTAAAAAAATGGCGGTTGCAACGATATTAAATAAGATAACAAAGACGAAAAAATAAGTAATCAGTTTACTCCGGATTGACTTCATAACCTGAGAACTCCTTCTACTTGTTATTTTCTTGAATATGTTCCTGCAAAAACTGGTTCAGGTCATTTTTCCGTATGATACTTGTCGGGGTATGCTGAATTTTTTCCGGATGGTTGCCCTTCTTTATTTCAACCAGCATATTTACTGCAGTGTATCCCATTTCATATGGATGTTGAACAACGATGGCATCGATTTCCTCAGCTTCTAAAAGTTGGATAGTTTCAGGCAGGGTATCAAATGTGATGACATACGGATCGGAATATGGCCGCATCGTCCGGATGACTTGCGCAATTCCGACCCCGTCTAATGCACTTGTACCGTAAAAAGCCGTGATATTCGGATTCTCTTTCAATAAGTCATATGTAGCTTGTACCGCGCCGGTTTTTGATATATTCGATTCCTTCATGCCAACGATTTTTATTCTTAATTCATTCTTTACCGCTTCTTTAAAACCCTCCACTCGAAGTTGCTGGTGAATGGCATCATTACGTCCAATAACAATGCCTACCATTTGTTCACCTTTCGTATCTTCAATGAAAGCCTTCCCCGCCATAAAACCGGCCATATAGTTATCTGTACCGACATAGACATCCCTTCTGCTTTCCGGCAGATCCGTATCAATCGTAATAATCGAGGTTCCTTTTTCAACCGCTTTATTGATAAGCGGAGTAAACGCTTCATTGGATAAACCCTGTACCATAATTCCATCCACTTTTCCGGCAATCTCTTTGTCAAAAACTCTCACATGATCATTGAGATTGGCACGTTTTGGCCCGATGTATTCTAAATATACCCCCTGTTTTTCCGCAGCATCCCTCGCCCCTTTTTCAACTTGACGCCAGTATTCATTGTCCTCTTCTTCCGGGATTAGAACGAAATGATAATCATATTTTGGCTCGGTGGTACTCGTCTCTTTTTTTACATAAAAAGTTTGTTGACCGTAAAAAAACATAAGAAACGCACTGATTAGAAAAGCTAGAGCAAATATGGAGTAAACCAGTTTCTTTTTCAATCGGTATCACCTCATTGGAAAGATGGAGATTCGCAATTTTTTAAGTATATTTATCTCTGATATTTCTTCAAAAAGATGAATAACTCCTGCAAAAATGGTTTTTTATGTTATGGCTTTTCTCCAACTTGCTTGAAAACATTATGTAAAATGCGGGTTATGTCAATTTTTAGTTGAGGAAATGGTTGTAGCGGTGGTGAATTATGATTGGTAACTCTGCATTTTTTGTTAAGGAAATGAATGCAGATGAATGATGATTGGCTACTCTGCTTTTTTTGTTAAGGAAAAGAATGCAGTGATGAATTATGATTGGCAATTCTTTTTTTAGTTAAGTAAACGAATGCAGTGCGGATGAATGATGTTCGTTAATTCCGCATTTTTTGTTAAGAAAACGAATGCAGCGGAATGAATGATGATTGGCTACTCTGCCGAATGTCAAAGTAATTTTGACAAATACTTTTTGCTTGCGACGAAGGGGAATATTGGCAGAATCATGTATTTTTGAAGGATTTAGTGTGGTGTTAGTAAATTTTTTTGAGGATGGAAAAAATAAAAGAGAGAGCTCAATTTTTTCAACTCTCCCCTTCTTGCTAAAAAATACAGAGCGTTCTATTTGCGACTTACAAACATTTGAGTGGCGGCGTTTTTGCTGGTCAAGTTAAATACTTACTTTTTCATGATGTTTAATAATGGAGTTTACGATATGAATCGAATCCCATTCGCCGGAAGAGAAAAATGTGATCGGATATTTTTTCGGAAATAATAGATCCTTTATTTCTTCCGGCGTGTTCCCTTCCCTATATAGTTTGACAATATTTCCTTCGAGGTCCAACAAATAATCCAATTTTCGCTCCAAAGCTTTCCGCCCGTTTTTCAGGAAGCCGGCGTGATTGCAAAACACTTCCTCAAAATCATAAGTTAAGACTCTTTTTAATGATGCGATAATTTCCAGAATATTTTCCTCCCGAAGAACCACCTTTGTCTTTTCCTGACAATAAAGATCTCCGGTAAAAAGCTGCCCTGTGGCCTCATTTAAAAAAGCAAGATGATCAATGGCATGGCCGGGTGTGTTGATAACCGTCCAAGATGCATTGGCAGATTGAAAAGTTTTCCCAATCGCTTCTGCACGGAACGGTTTTCGCCTTCCCCAAAAAACTTGACGGTACATCGGATAATCTGCCTTTTTCGTACAATAGTTAATCATGAGATCATTCATGAAAATCGGAACCTGAAATTTTTCCTGCAAATAAGCCGCACATCCGGTATGATCCTCATGAAAATGGGTAATTACTACTTTTTCTATATCAAGCTGTTGGAAAAATGGCGTGAAAAACCGTTGCAACGACTGGGCCCCCGTATCAATTAACACACCATCAATGAAAAAGCAATGAACATTTAATTTAACACCTCGAAACGCAACCGTCCCATTCCCCATTCTTACCCCATTCACTGTCTGTTCCTCAAATTTCTTTTTAAACAACATAGACCCACATCCCGAATTTGATTATTTTTAATTGTATCATAAGGTGAATGACTATTCACTCGTTTTTCTGTGCAACTTGGGATGTTGTCCGATAATCCAATTTTGGTGCATGATTATATATGGTCATGATTTGCTACGGGATTTGGTTTGTCGGCAAAAAAGGGGTGGCTTGGCTAAAAATGGTGACGACAATTGGTCTTACTGATTTATTGGTTTTCGTAGGTGCGATACTCACGTTTTAATAGAAAATATACATCCCCAATTATTGAAATTCATTAATATATCGTGTACGATTAAAATGCATACGATTTATTTATGAGACTACTGAATACGTTCACTTACATAATATATACGGCGAACTACAAGAAAAACATAGTTTGACGAGTAATCTTATGGCTATTGCTGAAATTTTTTAGTGGTCTCTTTATTACGATGTGTTATTAACTTTCAATTTTGTTAGGGGGCATAAAATGAAAACGGTCTATGATTATACTGTTAAAAAAACGAATGGTGACGAACAATCGCTCAAGAACTTTGAAGGAAAAGTTTTACTGATTGTCAACACTGCAAGCAAATGTGGGTTAACGCCTCAATTCAAAGACCTCCAAGAACTTTATAACAAATATAAAGATCAAGGTTTTGAAATTTTAGGGTTTCCGTGCAGCCAATTTAACAACCAAGAATTTGATAATATTGAGGAAACAACCCAATTTTGTCAGGTAAATTATGGTGTGACCTTTCCAATGTTCGCAAAAATCGATGTAAATGGAGAAAACGCAGATCCACTATTTACTTATCTGAAAGAACAAAAAGGTGGCGTTCTTTCTAAAGATATTAAATGGAACTTCACGAAATTTCTTGTCAATAGAAACGGACAAGTGGTAGAGCGCTATGCACCTACAACAACCCCTAGTAAAATCGAAAAAGATATCATTCAACAATTGTCATTACAAGAAACTCATCATAAACCTTTTCATGAATAATCAGGCGGTTTGCCGACATACAAATTTGTCCTTGATGAGTAAATCTACTAAAAACAGCGGCACTAACAGCTAAATCAATATCGGCATCATCCAATACAACAAGTGCACTGTTACCGCCAAGTTCCAAATGAACTTCTTTTAAGTTTCTTCCTGCGACTTCACCAATATGCCTGCCCACTTGAGACGAACCGGTAAAGGAAATTGCACGTGGAACAGGATGCTCAACAAAAGTATCCCCTATTTCCGAAATCTCTGTTGTCACTACATTTAATAAACCTTTTGGAAGGCCGGCTTCTTCATATATTTTTGCGATCATCGTCCCTCCGGTAATCGGTGTATGCTCATGTGGCTTTAAGACAACCCCGTTTCCTGTGGCTAATGCAGGAGATACTGATTTCATTGATAAAAAAAACGGGAAATTAAATGGGCTGATGACACCGACAACAACAACAGGAACCCTATACACACGGTTTTCTTTTCCATCAATTGGAGACGGTAAAATCGTTCCATTCATACGCATCGGAAAAGTAGATGCCTCTTTAATCATATTTTTGACAAGATCAATTTCAAACTCTGCTTTTAATCTTGTCCCGCCAATTTCATCAATTATAATGTCTACAATTGCCTCATGATTTTCTTCTATAATAAGCAACAGCTCTTTCAAAAACTCCTCGTTTAACAACAGGATTGGTTTTTTCCCATTGTTTCTGTGCAGTTTGTGCCGATATATATGCAGCATTTAAATCATCTATATTTGCAGCTCTGTACATTGCAAGAATTTCCCCGTTATATGGGTTTTTATTTTCCATCACAAGACTACTATTCCCATCTCTCCATTCTCCATTTATATATTGACCAGATAATTTTCGAAAGTTGATCATTTTTATTCCTCCATCAGTGATTCAGTTCAATATTTTCCTTGGCAAGTTTGGCTAAATTTTGTAAGTTTGTGTTAATTTCTTCCATTGTTGCAGTCAATTCTTCAATAGCTGCAGACTGGGAATCTGATTCTGTGCTTGCTTTTTGAACATTTTGATTAAGTGTATTAATTACATTCTTTATTTGATTGGTAATCGATTGTATTTCATTAACTTGGTTTTTTGAATTGGTAGCCATTTTACGAATTTCATCGGCTACTACTGAAAAGCCCCTTCCATGTTCACCAGCTCGTGCGGATTCGATTGCTGCATTTAATCCGAGCAAATTACTTTGATCAGCAATTTCTTTAACAACATTAGATACCATTTCAATAAGATTGACACTATTATTTACTTCATTTGCCTTATCAGAAATAAAATTCATGTTGTCAGCAAGTTGAGTAATCGAGACAGCCATTTCTTGAATGGTATTTGTTACCTCATTAAAAACGCCGGAGAGATTGGAAGCAACTTCAGATAACTTATTGGCTTTCTCAACATTTAAACCAACTCCCACGCCACCAATCACATGCCTGTTTTCATTATGGATAGGAACCGCACGAGCAATCAGATTTACACCAAATAATTCAGCAGGTACTACCATCGCTTGGTTTTTGTTTTCCCGGATTGCCTTCGTGATAATATCTCCTTCAACAAGGGAATCCCCCGGTGTCACATTAAGGGAAAATGTTTTTGCAGGAAAATTTTGGATTAATTTTTCCGTATCATAAATTCCAATTGTAATATCTTCATTTACCAATATTTGGAAGTACGGGGCTACTTCAACAAACGCTTTAAGTAGGGGATGATATTCTCTATCTTGAGAATAATCTTGGTTCATTTTTTCATTTACTCCTTTCAGCTCTTGGATAGCTAGTACAATCCATAAATTTATATCGGCAAAAAGGGAATGTTTTTATGTAAACTTTAGTAATTAATTAAAATGACCTAAATTATCCGATTAATTATTCGTAATTGCGATTCATTCCAAGACTTTCGAAGTTACCTTTGTTTTCCCTATCCTATTTCCAACGGGCAATAACTTTTTTATGTTTCATACTTTCTCTTCCCAACTTTGACGGTAAAATAAATAAAAACTCCTTGAAAACAGCATCAGGTCAACATTTTCAAGGAGTTAATTAATTTTTAAAATGTAGATATGCATAAAATGATTTTCAATAGGATTTTCTATAATTAAATATAAAACCATAGAAAAAATGATAATAAAAGAGCTATCTTAAAGTACATCTTCAAAAATTTTATTGATAAAAGAATAGGTTCGATTGATTTTCGTTTCGATGGCGGACGCGCACCTTAGGGCAGGACTTGAGCCGCCTCAATGCTCGCTTCCTCCCTCCTGCTCACGTCTGCTCGTGTGACTGTCGCTATCACTTTCGCCACAAAAGCCTTTTCGCTGCCGCTATGCTTTCGTCGAATATGTTTGCTGTTCCCGCAAGACTCTGAATAAGCTTCCACGAATTTGCATCGTACAAAGGAAAATGCGACTAGCATTTTTCGAGGGAGTCGCCGCCACCTTCATTTCAATCAACCTACACACATTGAATTAATTTTTGACTTTCTGGACAGCCTGGATAATGTCAATTCCATATATCTTTTAATTTCCAATAGGTAAAATCATTTACAAAGGCTGTTCCTTTTTCGGAAATAAGTTCGATTCCCAATCTCTCTTCTTTTGGATATATCCGACTCGTCATGGTTACTTCCCCATTATTAGCAAAAACTTCAATAGATGATCGGTCGATAAATACACGTAGAATAATTTTTTGATTATCTTCAAGAGTTGCACATCTTTCACCGTCTTCCTTTTTACCGGATTTTGTGCAATCCATTGTTAACTTTTGATTATTGACTTGATAGGAAATAACTGTCTCTTCCTCATTCATTCCTCTAACCTTTAAACCAATCGTTTGAGCAGTCGTGTTTCCTAAATCAATTACTACCTTCAATTCAAGCAAATCTTCTTTCGTTTCAACAAGAAGATTTTTCTTGATCAACTGATTTGAACAAACATGATGCTCTGATCTTCGCAATAAAGTAAGTTCCTCAACAGGGTTCATTAAGATTTTATTATTTTCTCCTAAAGTTAATTGTCTTGGTAATGTTAAGGCACCAGCCCAGCCGTCCTCTTTCGTAGGCATGTTCGATTCCCACATATCCATCCAGCCAATCGCAATACGCCGACCTTTATCATCGAGGAATGATTGAACTGCATAGAAATCATGTCCTCGATCTAATTCGAAAAATGATCCATGTTCATATTTATTTGTTTCGTAATTATAGTCACCAACGAAATAACCAGTTTGGTAAATATTTTTATAAAAGTCTCCTTGCGCTTCAATCCCTTGAGGCGAAAACAATAAAATATACTTTCCATCTAATTCAAAGAAATCCGGACATTCCCACATATATCCAAGCATTCCATCACTTTCAGCCAAAACTCCAAGATATTCCCATTGTCTCAGATCCATTGATTTATATAAAACTACTTTTCCTATATTCTCTTTTCTAGTACCTAGAATCATATACCAGAAATCATTATGTTTCCAAACTTTTGGATCGCGGAAATGTCCTGATCCGTCCTCTGGATGTTTTGGTATAACCGGATTAGTGGATTCTTTTCGAAAATGAATACCATCTGTACTCGTTGCAATACACTGGCATTGATCCAGTATATCTTTTTCCTGATCGATAAATCTATTTCCGGTATATATTAATGTCAATACACCATCATCATCAACTGCGCTTCCGGAAAAACAACCATCTTTGTCATACTCTTCTGTAGGAGCAAGCGCAATCGGTAAGTGTTCCCAATGGACGAGATCTTTACTTTTCACATGCCCCCAATGCATTGGTCCCCAGTTTTCATCAAATGGGTGATGTTGATAAAAAACATGGTATTCACCTTTATATTGAATTAATCCATTCGGGTCGTTAATCCAATTAGCCGGTGCCATAATATGGTAACCAAGGCGATATCTGGTATTTACCTTTTTCTTAGCTTCATTTATGGCTTCATTTGCGCTTTTAAGTTTGTTTATCATCGTCGTTGTCATCTAAAACTTCCTCCTATACCGCATGATTTAAATTTGGTTCATTATCGTTTCCCACGTTTTTCTTTTTAGAATTTAAAAGAGTATAGCTTGATATTAAGGTAAAAGCTAATACCGTTATTCCCATTAGTAAATACGTATAACGGAAACCGATATGATCGTAGAAGGATCCAGCAATTGGTGAGAGAATTGAAGCACCAACTTGTGTAGCAAACTGAAATCCTACCAAATACAAAACAGAAGATAGCCGAGTATCGAAATTTGCTGCTAAATATTTAAAAATAGCAATGAGCATGATCGGTAGTTCTACTGCATGAATAAGCTTCATTCCTGATATTCCAATTGGTCCAGTAACAAGACCAGAGCCAATAATACGGAACGCCATCAAAAGGCCAGCCAAAACCAATCCTTTTTTCGGTCCAATTTTATTAACAATAAATGGGGCAGCAAACATCATCCCTGCTTCAAGAAAGACTTGAAATGAATTTAAGTAGCCAAATACTTGGTTCCCGATTTGCTCACTTGGGAAGAGTGATGAATAATATAATGGGAATTGTTGATCGTAAACATTATAGAAAACGGTTACACCTAGGACATACATTATGAAAAACCAAAAATCTTTCAAAAGAAATAGTCTTCCAACGTCTTTTAACTTTACCGATTCTGCTCTTTCAATTTCTTGTTCCGTCATTTCAATTTTTACAGATAAAATGATTGCAAATAATACAATTGCCGAAATAGAGGCTACCCAAAAGTTTATATTCGGATTAATATTGAATAACTGCCCTGCAAAGAACGTAGCCGCTGCCCAACCTAATGAACCCCACATTCTTGATTTACCATATTCGAAATCATAGCGGCGGCCGACTTTTTCAATATAGGATTCTATGGCACCGACACCTGCAAGAAAAGTTGTACCTAGAAATAATCCGCCTACAATCCCCCCCAATAATACATTGTATTTTAATAATGGACCGTAAACATAAATGAAAAATGGACCAACTAATAAGAGTAGTGCACTAATAAAGAATAAAATATTTTTCTTTAAACCAATCTTATCTGAAACATATCCATAAATCGGTTGAATACATAAGGCAAAAATAGCATTAATAGAGAAAATAGTTCCGGTTGCCGCACCACTCAATTCTATTTCTTGACCTAACCAAATTGAAAATAAAGAATAACTTGAAGACCAGGTAAAAAAGAAAAAGAAGAAATAGGCACTTAATTTCCAATATAGGTTCTTTGAATTCTCCATTTTTATTTGCTCCTTTGATAAATGATAATATTTGGAGGCGCCTTCAAGCGTATTATATGTCAACCGGTTTCATAAGGTAACCTATGAATTTTTTTGTACTAATGCATAAATTTTGGGCATCGAGTAGCAAGAGATTTTAGGAAAAAAGTATAAGAATAAGGGGGCAAGGAAGGCTTCGGGAGCGCAGAATCTGCAGTTAAACAAACAATGGCTTTTTCAACTATTGCATCTCAGCCGAAAAAAATTATATTTTTTGGTGAACTAGAGAAGCTTCGGTAGCATTACCTCGCAAGCGAAAATGTATTTTCGCTGAATACGACTTTGCTATTACCAAAAAGCTCGGACGTCCAAACATCACTACTGCCAATTCTTGTAATAAAATATTTTTAAAATAAACATGAAAGGGGGAATCCAGAACCCATCATCAAGCTTTCCGGATATCCCCCTTTTTAAGCAGTTACACCTTTAATTAATTTTATCGGCAGCTTTGTTTCTAATGGGAAGTCAATAAATTCTCCTTCTATTTCTTTTAGTAGTATTTCCACCGCTGCCTTTGCAATTGCTTCAATGGGTTGTTTAATTGTTGTTAACTCAGGTAGCAGAGTTTGCGCTGTTTCCGTTCCATCATAGCCGACCACTTTTATATCACTCGGAACATTTTTTCCCCGTCTTTTTGCTTCGTTTATAAAAGAAGCGGCAAATAAATCATTCGTTGCAAAAACACCATCTACTTCCGGGTATTCACTAAACACTTTTCTAATAATAGCCAAATGACTGTTTGGATCAAATACCCCGGGAATTTCATATATTTTAGGTATTTTCCCATGTTTTTCCATTACATTTAGATATGCTTTTCTCCGTAATCTGGCCGGCGTTTCTAATTCACCGATCCCATCAATTAGAACAATATGATTGCACCCGTTTGAAATTAATAATTCTGTTGCTATTTTGCCTCCTTCATAATTATCCGAGCAGACAACCGGAATTGTTTCAGACAAATAACGGTCAATCGCAACTACAGCTAATCCTTGTTTCTTGTAATTCAAAATTCCTCGGTTATGTGTTCCAACAATGATCCCATCTACCTGATTTCTTAATAACATTTCTAAGTATTTCTCTTCTTTATCAATCTGGTTTAAACTATTGCAAAGTAACACTTTATATCCAAATGAAGCACAGATATTCTCTAAATAAAACGATAGTTCCCCAAAAAACGGATTTGAAGTAGTTGGTAAGATTAAACCGATCAAATTGGAACGTTTATTAAATAAAGAGCGGGCAACATCATTTGGAAAATAGTTTAGTTCTTCCATTGCTTTTTGCACTTTTTCTCTTGTTTCGTTACTTATATAACCACGATTATTTAAAACTCGTGAAACTGTCGTTCGTGAAACTCCAGCTAATTTGGCCACATCTTCAATTTTTGGCTTCATTAAATTTCCTCCTGCAAAAAAATCCAAACATTGTTTAATCCGATTATAACATAAAAAATGGTCTCCCCTAACTATGTCGGTTACAATTCCAGTTTTCAAGGTACTCTCATGACAGAAGCCTATAGTCGTGTAGAGTTGGCGGCTGTTTCAACACGTAATGGTTAATCTTTCGTTTCCTGGGAATTTGTTGTGAACTCTAGGCCTATCAGTTCTCCAATTTTGTGAATCAAGGGAAGGTGAATCTTTGGGGCCATCCACATCAAAAATAATCATATTTCGCTCTTTTGGATAATACATTTAAGTAATGATAAGGTAAAACTTCCAGCTGTGGAGGGGTCTTCATCCCCACTTTACTGACACTTGATCTTCCTAACTTACATCTTTGACTTTCCTTAAGCGGACAGGAGGAAGATTTAGTGACTGTTTGTACGGGATAAAGTAGAACTAACCAATCGGACGCATGCAGGCAGACCGTCCCCCACCTATTTTCTTTGTAAACTCAGGTATCTTGAGGTGGGGGTCTTGACTCGCCGTTAAGACGAGAGAAAATAACCGGAAGTTTGGGGTGAGGAATTATCGCGAAAAAACCACGGCTGTTACAACGGGGAGATACGATTGGACTTGTTACACTGGGTAGTCCAATCCTTAACCAAACAACGATTAACATTGGTATACAAACACTAAGAAATCTCGGTTTTCATGTTGTTTTGGGCAGACATGTCTTCTCATATGACGGAATTGTTGCAGCACCTGCTGATCAAAGGGCAGCAGATCTTATGGATATGTTTACCAACCCAAGTATAAACATGATACTGGCAACTCGTGGAGGGACCGGGATTCAGTCGATTTTCCCTTATTTAGATTTTGGCGTGATCAGTAGGAATCCAAAAATTATTTCCGGTTATAGTGATATGACCGTATTATTAAATATTATCTATCAATTTAGCAATTTACTTACATTTCATAGTTTGATGGTCGGTGATTTTCGACCGAATACGCCTGCTTACAATTTCGATCAGTTTTTTGAAGCCACATCGACAATAACTTCTCCAAGAATCATTGAAAATCCGCCCAACATCGCTTTAAGGAGTTTAGTTCCCGGAAATGTAACAGGACCAATTATAGGTGGGAATTTAACTTCATTAGTGAATACACTCGGTACCCCGTACGAAATTGACACAAGCGGAAAAATATTCGTTATAGAAGAAACCAATGCGCCATCAAATACCATTTACCGTTATTTACTCCAGTTACTTATGTCGGGTAAGTTCGATGATTGTCTTGGCATTGTCATCGGTCAATGTACCAATTGCCTCGTTTCTTACGGGACAACGTTTGATGATTTAATCAACGCATTATTAGTTCCATTAGGAAAGCCGATGATTGCAAATCTTGCTACAGGTCACGGTTATTATAAGACAACTATTCCAATCGGTGCCACTGTTCGTCTCAATGCAACCGAACCCTCACTAACTGTCCTTGAAGCAACTGTTCAGCTGGAAAATCCGAACGTTTAAGAAATGATGTATGCGCCTGAGGTACGTCATTTCTTTTTATTGATGACTTATGAAAATACTTTAAAATGGAAATGGTACTTTTGCTATTTTATCTCTTCAAACATCATTGGTACCCCATCTGATCGATTAAAATAAACAAAATAAATTACTAAGAAATTTAGCCAAGGAGTCAGGGAATTACCTTAGATTTGATCATGTCATGAAAAATTAGACCCTTAGTGAACCCCGGAAGCCCCTGGAAGCATAATAGGAATCTGCTCCATTATGGTACACAAAGACTGTATCATAGCGGCGATCACAAAAAATGGCGCCACCGAGTTTTCTAATATTCTCAGGAGTTTTCACCCAACTGGATGTTTTCGTATCGAAATGGCCAAGTTTCTGCAGTTCCCGGTATTGTTCTTCCGATAAAATTTCAATTCCCATATCACGAGCCATATCAATCGCATTGTTTTGTGGTTTATGTTTTTTCCGAGACTCCAACGCTTCACGGTCATAGCAAACACTTCTGCGACCTTTAGGACTTTCTGGTGAACAATCATAAAAAATAAATTCTCCAGTCTCTTTGTCGAAACCAACAACATCAGGTTCACCGCCAGTTCTTTCCATCTCATATAGCGACCATAATTTTTCAGTATTCGTTTCTAGCTTGGCTTGTACTTTCTCCCACTCAAGTCCGTTATGGCGATTCATGTTTTTCTCAAATCGGGTCTTCAATATTTCTAGTAGTTTTTCCTGTTGTTCCGGTGACAACTGGCTTTTTCCTTTTTTCATACTAAAACCTCTCCCCTTCATTTGATTCGAACAAGTTTTTAATTTTACTAAAGGCTCTTAAAAATATTTTTCAATATAGAGTTGCCTAATCGAAAAAATTCCCTTTAAAGGCGTTTGAAGATTCCGCCCTTTTAAAAAACATTGATCCAAAATATCGAACTTTTCCAGCCATTAAATATTTATTGCCCTTACTTAAAGAACGTTTGTTTGTGTTTTGATTATAACAAGTTTTTTTAAAAATTGCAACTACTAAAACAAAAAAATAAAGGCATTTTTCCTTTCGTTAAAATAAGGAGCGAACTGCCTTAAATCATAGATAAGGCCCCCGTGTTCCATATTTACTCAAGAAAAGCAGCAAGATTGGCGAGTGTGGAACTCATCCCGGCCTCATGGTCTTCCTGCCTAATACCTACTGGTACGTTCTCGGAGACAATCGTAACTTTGGTGCCCCCGGAACTTCATCCAGATTCCAAGTCATAGTCATGGCTCCAGCAAAAGCAGGATCCTCAGATTCAAAAACGATCCGTTGCACAATCCGCTTGCCCGGAACAAGTTCGAGAAATTCACCCTGCCTAACGTCCGTGTTGTCAGAGGTTTTGCCTGTCTGATGATCCGAATCCAGGTAGGTAAGCGTCATCCGATAAATGCCGCCTTCCCTTGCGTCGAACGTATCTATTCTGCCTTCCATCCCTGTTGGTGGAAGCCATGCAACGAGCTTCTTCGGATCCATAAATGCCCGGTAGACTGCGTGCGGTGGTGCCATAATGATTCTCGATACGGTGTCCGTTCTTTTCGACCTGTCATTCATCTTAATCACTTCTCCTGTTTTTCTTATTGTCACAAAAATAACGAGATTCCAAAGCAACTTCACCTTTTTCCTTCGTTTGGCAGTACAATTGTTACATCGTTATCCGTTGTCACTTGGAAAAGATTTCATTTATTCTTGAACCATACCTCATTTTATGGCAAAATTCCTCACTCCATAATATGGTTTTGAATAGCATACACATATACTTTTACAGCCATATAATTCACTTAATGATTAGCACCCAAAAAGGTTTAATAAAAATATTTGCACCAAATATAGTATTATTGTTCTTTATCAAGACACAATATATTGTTATTTGAGCGTGATGTTCTTGGAAAATGGGCTTTTTGGGTGGTAACCATCATTTTGTTTCAAATTCATATTTAGTCAAGACTAAAAATTTGACTAACAATCAAGAAGCTCAATTATCTCAAAAACTTCGTGATACAGATAAAGTCCAGAATACTTCTTTTATTAGTACACAAGTTGAAAAGCAAGATTCTCTATCAAGAAGTCTACAACCAGTCGTATTAATATTCATTGTCTTATCCGGAACTTTAGCTTTTGTTGTCCTATATAATCTAACGAATATCAATATATCCGAACGCGAACGTGAATTAGCCACTATTAAAGTTCTTGGATTCTTTGATAATGAAGTAACCATGTATATTGTTCGAGAAAATGTTATCTTTACTATCTTTGGGATATTAGTTGGCTTTGGAATCGGAAAAATGTTGACATGGTTCATTATAACGATGGCATCATCTGATTTAGTTACGTTTCCGCTAATCATTCCATGGGAAAGTTATCTTATTTCAGCTGCAATGACTACTGTCTTTTCGGCGATTGTTATGGTAGTTACTCATTTAAAGTTGAAACACATCAACATGATTGAAGCGCGAAGTCAAATGAGTAAAATACATATTTTGTTTTGCTGAAAATTTCGATAATTGAAAGCCCCAAGGTATTAATGAAAAAACCTTGTGAGACCTAGTCTATTGGCGACTCCGCGATACGCAGTTTTAAAAGGACGCCCGAACCGGTCTCCCCATAGTGAAAATAATAACTTCTAAGTTCACTTGTTATATTTTTTATAAATACATCACCCAAAGTGTGGGGCACCGGCAACTCGACTGTTTGAATGATTTTCCCACTTTATTTAACGAGTAACGATAAAAAGAGTACCGGCAACTAGCGGTTATTTGAATCCGGTCTTTTAATTAAAATAAACAAGGTTGTAATCAGAAATAAATTAACAACTAAGACGATTATACTTCCTTCAATTTTAAAGTTGCCACCTGATATGAATGGTTTCCCTTGAAACGTACTGTTTAATAGATGTGGATAATCACTAGCCAAGGAAACACCGCCAAAGATAATCGCCCCAATCGTATTCCAAATAAAATGAGCAATGATTGGTGCCACGATTGTACCTGTGTATTCTAAGAGCAATGTTACAAATACACTCATTGAAACGACATTAAGCACGGGGATAATACCTGCTTCAAATGCTCCACCATGCATCGCAGCAAATAGAATAGTAGTTAAAACGGTTGCCACAATTACATTATAATTTTGCTTCCATAATTGATATAGATAACCTCTCACCAACAATTCTTGCATTACAACATTCAACAGTGACGCCACAATCCAAAGCCATATGTAATCAATATTGTTTTGATCTTGTATATTCATTGTTTTTGTTAGGAAAAGGACAGCGACTACACTCCCCAACCATAAGACACCTATTAAAACACCTATTATAGAATTTTTAAAGAATCTTGAAGCTACGGGGATTTTAATTTTACCCTTTTCAATTAACGAAATAAAAATAACAGAAAATAAAATCAGTATAGCAAATGGCGCAAATTCCCACCATAATCGCATATATGCCTGATTATTCGTTAGTATATCGGGCGTAAAAGAAATGAAAATTACCCATCCAAGAAAAAAGATCACTGTTTTTAAAATCGTACTTACCAACTTTTTCATTACTACCTCTGATGACTGTGTATTTTATTAAGCGAGACTTATTATCCCTATTATACCACCTCAAAGGCATTTGCGTATTTTTCAATTTAACATGGCAATAACCTATTGACAGCCGTCCTATTAAGTGTTACTATATACCGGTACTAGGTAATACTTCATACCAGTCATACAAAGTAGTAATGAGGTGATTGTGCTGGAAAACTTAACGGAAATGCTTAAAGGCGTGCTTGAAGGTTGTGTCCTTGAAATTATCAGCCGCGGAGAAACCTATGGCTACGAAATTACAAGACGGCTGAATGCTCTCGGCTTCACTGATGTTGTGGAAGGAACGGTATACACCATCCTCATCCGGCTTGAAAAAAACAAGTTGGTAGAGATCACCAAAAGGCCTTCCGATATGGGACCGCCACGAAAGTTTTTCACGCTCAACGACGCAGGACGTGAAGAGCTGCGGAAGTTCTGGGAAAAATGGGCGTTTGTATCATCAAAAATTAACGAGCTGAAGGAGGAAAAATAATGAATTTTTGGGAGAAAATTACCGGTAGCGACATGACGAGGGAATTTAAAATTTTTGAAAAGAGAGTCAAGAAGCTACCGGCTGATTATCAAGCGGCATAGGTAGAGATTAATGCCAATCTTTGGGCGTACACGGATTTCACCGGTCGCAACCTTATGCCAATTCTCGACCGTGTGCTTGGCCTGTTTGAGGAAACGGCGGCGGACGGTCAGCGTGTTCAAGAGGTTTTGGGTGACGATATCAGAGGCTTCTGTTCAGCGCTTGCCGGAGAAGAGGGGGCAAAGTCCATTCGTGACAAGTGGCGCGAACAACTCAACAATAATATCGCAAAAAAATTAGGTAAGTAGGAGGATAACATGAGCATACGAGATATCATTGAAGGAAAAAACGAGTGGCGAGCTCACGTGGCGCGTGTCAAGGCCCTTCCGCAAGATTATCAGATTGTTTATAAGGAGATTCAAAAATATCTCTTTAAGGTCGGCCCTGTTGAGCTAACTGAGATGACGGGTCTGCTCTCGGGAATTGTCGATCTGTTTGAAGAAGGTGCTGCCTCGGGGAAAAGCGTACTTGAAATGACGGGAAATGACGTAGCGGCTTTCTGCGACGAATTAATCAAAGATTCAAAAACCTACGCCAACATCTATCAAGAGTCAGTTGACCAAGACGTTCACAAGGCTATGAAAAAGGTGACGGATAAGAAATGAAAATTCCTTATCTTAAAATGGTGATGAGATTCGGGCTCGTCGTCAAAAAATGGAGTTTCTCGCCTCAAAATGGTGACGAGATTCAGGCTCGTCATCAAAAAATGGTGTTTCTTGCCTCAAAATGGTGACGAGATCGGGTCTCGTCGCCAAAAAATCAAGTTCCCCGCCTCAAAATGGCGACGAGATTAGGTCTCGTCACCAAAATAGAGCATTTTTCACTTCAAAACGGTGACGAGATCAGGTTTCGTCGTCAAAAAATG
>ERZ1673815.33-NODE-33-length-38637-cov-35.029444_pt1 | contig 38637 bp, 35 predicted proteins | sample MGYA00580147_ERZ1673815 | MGnify/ENA primary metagenome ERZ1673815 (study PRJEB41219, sample SAMN04549617) | soil metagenome | isolation source: soil | place: USA: Puerto Rico, Laguna Bouqueron NWR | collected 2009-06-01 ...
AGTGTTTCTCGCCCCAAAATGGCGACGAGAATGGGGTTCGTCGTCAATATTGGGCAATTCCCCCTCAAAATGGTGACGAGAATACGTTTCGTCGTCAAAATTGAGTGTTTTTCACCTCAAAATATGACGAGAATACGTTTCGTCGTCAAAATTGACCATTACTCACCCCAAAATGGTGACGAGAGCAAATCTCGTCGTCAAAATTGGCCGTTTCCCTCATCAAATTGGTGACGAGATTGGATTTCGTCGTCATAAATGGCCGTTCACCACCTAAAATTGGTGACGAGATTGGGATAAATTTCAGTATAAACTTTTACAGTTCTCCGGTAACTGGAATGGATTTTCTTTATTAATACGATCATAAAACATAATTCCATTTAGATGGTCGATCTCATGCTGAACAACAATAGAAGGATACCCACTGAGTTTTAATTCGATTTCCTCGCCCTCCAAATTAAAACCTTTCACTTTAATTCGCTCATATCTTGGAACAAACCCTTTAATTTCCCGATCAACGGAGAGGCATCCTTCGCTTTGCGGCAAATAAATCATCGATACCGAATGGCTAATAATTTTCGGATTTATAAGTGTATATTCATGTTGAATCCCTTTCTCATCCGTTAAAAAAGCTACAAACATACGCTTATTCAAACCAATCTGATTTGCCGATAAGCCTACACCTGCACGTAGTTTATACTTATTTACCAGAACAGGGTCTTGGCTATTTTTCAAGAAATTCATCATACAAATGAGTGTTTCTTTATCTTCCTCGGAAGGAGGTATTGTAACTTCTTCTGTTACTTGATTTAGAATAGGATTGCCTTCCCTTACAATATCTTTCATCGTAATTATATATTCTGGACGAAATTTACTCATAAATAAACAATTCATCTACCTTTACATTTAGTGTTTTTGATAATTTAAATGCCAGTTCCAATGTAGGATCATATTTATTATTCTCGATACAGTTTATCGTTTGTCTTACTACCCCACAATCTTCGGCAAGCTGTTCTTGTGTGATCCCAAGTTTCTTCCGTATTGCTTTTATTTTATTTTTCAATCGTATCACCTATGTCTATAGTTTTGGACATTTATATTCTATAACAACCTGAATGAATATGTCAAGAACTTTGGACATAATAAAGTGGAACTTCCATTAGTGGTAATTTTCTTCATCCCCACTGATGGTTAGTTTATCCGATCGAACCTTTAGAGCAGCCCGTCTTCCGCCTATCCTTCTTTGAAAACCCAGAATATTGGGGTAGGGTCTTGACTCTCCGGTAAGGTGGGATAAATTGACCACGATATGTATAGTTTTAAATTGCATAAAAATATGGTCACTCACCCCCTCATTTCAATAAGAGATAAAAGACCGTTAAATCCTAAATTTTTGCGACACCTAGCGCAAAATGGTCCCAAAGAATACTTTCAACTAACTCAGCTTTTGCCTCTTCACAATCAATGATGAGAATGATTTGCGAGTGCCTCCCTTTGCGGACTCTTTTCCTCTTTTTTAAAATTAATTCAATAAATAATCGAATGACGAACCCAAGAACAAAACCTACAAATGCACTAATTAGTCCCCAATAGATTGGTCCCCAAGTCAATTTAAATCCGATACTTGCACCAATTACCGAGAAAGCGGTTGCCATCGCAACGCCTATATCGATAAAAATGATATGCCGTCTGAACGGTGAATCGTATCAAAAACTTTTCGATCCTCAGTCCGATTATCCAGCGGAACAGCAAATATATTTTCTTTTAAAATTCCGTTTTTCTCTAATGTAGAAATTGCCATTTCCACATATTGATTACATTCAAAAGTTGAAAACAATTGCATATTCATCACTTCACTTTTTGATCTTTTTTATGTGAAAATTGTTATTCTGGTATTTTTCTTTTAAGTAATCTTTAAGTTCTTTATCAAAAAGTTTGTTATTTTCAACCGTATTAACATAGGAATCATACATGGCAAAACCATAATGAGATGGGAGAAATAAAAGCCATTCAGGTTTTAATACAGAGGTAGCCTCCTGAACCTTTCCTAAAAGCAACAACAAAACAGCTTCTTGAAAATGTGAAAAATAATAAAAAACGACTAATCCAATGATGATAAAAAAGCAGTTAAAATCTTGTGAATATATAGTTGTCCAAGCCTTGGTATAAATAGTGACCATATTATCGACAAAAACGGATTTCGTTTATCTAAGTAATTTATTTCAAGCGCTCCAAGTGAAAATGAATTAAAACGGTGATTCTCCTGTTCCGCTAAGAGATATACCCGATTCATGTCCACTGCGGTTCGATAACAGTCCCAAATACCAAAGAGATAAACCGGAATATACATGAGAAGCCACCTAGGGTTTAATACTTCTTTAGCTAAGTCAATATGTCCCTGGAATGAATAAATCATGGATAAATTAATATTTGCTTCAATATTTACAACTATTTCCCAGATAAATAAAGCAAATCCCCGAAGATATTTTGATAAAATCATATGACCAAACCCCGGGAATGCTGCCGACCACCAAGCAATGATGTAGGGATTGCGTAAATGAAGTTGAGTCGTTCCAAAAATGCTTACATGAGCCTTATAGCGTCTAGCAGTGTTGTCATTCGTATAGTTGTTCAATTTTTTTCACCTTGTAAATAAATTTAATGTTTTATAATTAGTTTTTCCTAAATGAATTAATTGACTCTATCTATATTTTTTCTCATATGGCAGGAGAAATATTTCAATGAACAAGGAACCAATGGAAAAAATTAAAAAATCGCTACAGGAAAAGCATTGGGTAAGTTATCGTTAATAAAATGTCGAAAATTTTTTATGGAAACAAATGTTCTTATCGTGTATAATATGATTAATAATTCAAATTTATCAAAGGATGGGGTAAAATAATGGGAGAAGTACTTGTTCTGGAGAAAAGGGTGATCTATTCACCCGGAACTGATTATGACGCACTTTGGAAGAAAATTATCAGTGAACTGTTTGAGGAATTTATTTTATTCTTTGCACCGGATTTGTATGAGGCCATTGATTTTGGAAAAGGAATTGTCTTTCTCGAACAGGAACTGCACAAAGTCATCATCAAGCATAAAAAAGGGAAGAAAATCGCAGACAAAATTGTAAAGGTTTCCTTGAAAAACGGGGAAGAAAAATATGTATTCATTCACATAGAAATCCAAGGAAAAAAGGATCCGGACTTTTCTAGGCGAATGTTTACTTATTTTTATCGTTTGTTTGATCGCTTCCAAGAAAACATTTATTCCATTGCAATTTTGACCGATTTGTCTAAATCCAACAATCCGCAGCCGTTCCAATATTCCTTTTACGGCACTGAACTTACGTATCGCTTCAATACTTATAAGTTTAATGAAGAGGATATTCCTTCTTTGAAAAAATCTACGAACCCTTTCGCCATTGCAGTATTGGCAGGCATTTACCTTCATCAAACGGAAAAGAACTATCACAAACGATATGAAGTAAAGAAAAAATTATTAAAAGACTTTATCTTAACCAACCCGAATCTTAAATCTATTTATGCGGAAGCTCTTTTCTACTTCATTGACTATTTACTGTATCTTCCTCATGAGCTGACAAAACAATTAACGAAAGACTTATCGATTAACATTGAAAAGGAGGCAAAACATATGCTGTATTCTGAAAAAATTAAAGAAGCACCTACACTTGCTGAATATTTTAAAACTGTGAGGGAAGAAGGATTTGAAAAAGGAATTGAAAAAGGAAAAATGGAAGAAAAAAGGAATTTAGCTGCTGAGCTGTTACGGGAAGGTTTTTCAGTTGAAAAAGTGGCAAAAATGGTGAAGCTGAGTCTCGATGAAGTGAAAGAAATTGGGAAAAATTTATAAGTACAGACCAAAATTTTCCTGACACTCTTTCAATTATAACCATTTGATGATGTGAACGTAGTTTCTTTGAACATCGTGTCTGCTCCCAGTAATTTACCCTTAGGAGCCAGACACTGTTGATTATTTTACTTAACACAATTAGATTTCTGCAACAAACTCTACTTTGTTAAGAAAAAGTACCTGACTCTTTCACACTACTTAATCATTGTATCCGTTAAAATGTCCTTATACTTGTCCAAAGTTTCAGATACCCCTCCAAATAAGGACATATTATCTTCGGTAGACATGATTGGATAAAAAGAAAGTTAGGTATTAAAAATAGCAGAAATAGTAAAAAAGGGGAATTTTAATGATAGTGAAAAGTGAAAAAGAAAATCTGTTATTGGAGAGCGACAAAAGTTTTAAATCATTACTTGAAATAATTGAATCAGTACCCAGCAGAAAAAGGACCATTTCTATTGAAACTCAAGAAAGAGACAAAAATTATCGTGATGTATTAATGCATCTGTATGAATGGCACGCAATGCTTGAGAGGTGGTATCGAGAGGGGATGGATGGAGATATTCCTTTTATGCCAGCACCTGGTTATAAATGGAGAACTATCGAGCAACTTAATAAACAAATTTGGGAAAACTACCAAGATGTGACATTAAATCAAGCTATAAAAAAGTTGAAGTTAAGTCATGAAAGAGTAATGGATCTAATTAAATCACATACTAATGAAGAAATCATAACAAAAAAATATTATAAATGGACTAAAACAAGTAACTTATACAGCTATTTTGCAGCAAACACTTCTAATCATTACATTTGGGCTATAAAAAAATGTGAAGTAATTGCAAAGTCCATAAAAGAAGAGGAAAAGAACAAGTTTACGAAAAAATCAACTTAAGTATCAGGTTGTGAATTAGTTAGTTTAAAAAGGACATAACATATTAGTATAGATAAAATATGTTATGTCCATTAATTTATCTAACTTTTTACAATTTAGGTCTTGATAATAACTATCCAAGTGTTTTTTCATTATCATAGATATCTTTTGGGAAAATTGGGAGAATCTTAACTGGTCTCCGATAAAATTTGATATAATTTTGATCCAAGTTTTTTACTTTTTGTCACTAATGAAACTGTCCTTTTTCTACCAAAATTATTAATTGGTAAAACAAAAAGTTTGAGGTGACTGATATTCTTTGCTACGATTTCTGGTACTATCGTTATTCCCATTCCAGCCATGACTGCTCCATAGATAAAATCTCCGAAAGCGACTTCACTTATTATGTTAGGCTTGTGGCCGAACAATTCCATTTGCTCAATAATATGCTTTCTTGTATCACAGGGAGCTTGATGAACAATTAATGGTTCATTGTACAATTCAGCGAGTTCAACCGCTTTTTTCGATTGAAATCGATGCCCTATAGGAAAAACTGCATAGTAAGGTTCGGCAAACAACTCATAGCTCCACAATGACTCCCCGGTATCCAAAGTATCCACAAAGATAGCGTCAAGTCTACCTTCCTGTAAGGACTGAATCAGTTCACCGGAAGTATTTTGAATCATTAATGACAGAGGTCTGTCCAGCAGTTTCTGTCCTTTCATTTTTGACGGTAAATAATAAGTCGCTACACTAGGCAGACTACCTATTGCTATAGGGTTATTCCTGCTATATTGTTTTAGTTCTTGACGAATTCCAGTTAGTTCAGCAATAATAGGCGTAATTCGGAAATAGAAACGTTCACCGGCTTCTGTCAGTTCAATACCGGAAGTCGTTCTGTGAAACAATATAACCTCAAGTTCTTCTTCTAGATTACGAATATGCTTGCTTAAGGCCGGTTGTGTTAGATTAATAGCTTGGGCAGCTTTAGAAAAACTTTTTCGCTTTGCTGCTTCCAAAAAGCTTTGCAGCCACTCTAAATTCATTTTACTCACTCCACTGTTATAACACTTTGTTATACCCACCTAAAATAACGGTTGTTCCATGATCAATTACTGTATGGTAATCTCTTAGATATCGACGTTTATCCCATTATAACATTTCTTTATATCCTAATGTACAATGTTCCGTTGGTTTTAAACAAAAATCAACATTATAAATGGAAAAAAGAAAACCAAAAAATAGATATGGGGGATTGCTATGCGAAATGTATTTCTTCTCACTATAGGAATGTTTGCTCTCGGATTTGATGCCTATGTGGTAGCTGGTCTATTACCTGAAATCAGTGAAACATTAAAAATAAACGCTTCACAAGCAGGTCAAGTTGTAAGTATATTTACTCTTTGTTATGCATTGGCTGCTCCTATTTTTGCAACATTACTGGCAGGGAAACCGGTTCGTGTAATCTTAGTATTGGCGCTTGGTGTATTCTCTATTGCAAATGGCGCTAGTGCCCTTGCAGCAAATTTCCCATTTTTGCTTATCGCACGCGCTGTTGCAGGTATTGGAGCCGGGCTTTTTTCACCAATGGCATCAGCTGCGGCCGCGTCGCTTGTTTCTGAACAAAAACGGGGCCGTGCCCTTGGCTTTGTTTTGGGAGGCATGAGTATGGGGACTGTGGTAGGTGTACCCCTCGGATTAATTGCAGCTAAACAATTAGGTTGGCAAGGGACGCTTTGGTCAGTTACAATCATTGGTTTTTTCGCCACAATTGGAATTATGATTTTGTTCCCTAAAGTTTCAGCGGAAGCTCCACCGTCATTACGACAGCGTTTTACAATGATGACAAATAAATATGTGTTAGCGATCATTGGTATCACACTTTTAACCAGTATTGCAAGCTTAGGTCTCTATACGTATATTGCGTCAATCTTAAAGAATCTTGGAGGTATAACGAATCTTACCCCATATTTGTGGGCATGGGGCATTGGCGGTGTTGTGGGGATTTTTTCAATCGGCACTTTAATAGATAGAACTGGGCGTCCAGCATTTCTTATGGCTGGGATTCTAGCTATATTGATGTTAGGAATATTTACTCTGCCATATGCACTTAAATTTCCTACTCTTGCATATTTACCAATTTTTCTTTGGGGTGCCATGGGCTGGGCTTCACAAGCACCACAACAACATGCATTACTGCGCTCACAACCTCAACATGACAAAGCTGCTGTTGCATTAAACAGTTCAGCAAATTATCTTGGTAGTGCGATAGGTTCAACATCAGGGGGGATTGCCATGGCTGCCGGTTTAGCACCAACTGATCTGCCCTATGCTGCCGGTTGCTTTGTATTAGTCGCTTTACTTGGCCAACTGATTATTATTAGAAAACAAAGTTAAATATAGCGAAGAACATCAAACTGCAATACTTGATAATTTGATTATTATAAGACAAAAAAATAACTTATTATGGTATCCCCGTGTATCAGTAAAAAGGAGTTAATTCGACAAACGTTATCGTATCTCGAGATTAACCTATTTCGTGGCGATTGGTTAGAACATTCTTATTTAATATTATCCATAAGAAGACACCTTTTATTAATATATTGTTTACTTAAGGTTGGCACCATAGAAAAACAATCAAATCAACGAAACCCTTTCTAGTCGCAAATTTTGGGCGTGAATTTCTTTTTTGTCGGCGGGACCCATTTCAGTTGACATTTTGGGCGTGGAGGTGAGGACACTGAAAAAGTACGAAATAATCTTGCTAAACACAATATTTAGATGTATTCTCGGATTTTTTATACTATATATTGTATTAGTGAATCTATTCAAATAGTTTTTCAGTGGCCCCGTGGAAGTCCCTTTTTTGTCGACGAAAACCCACCCGTCTTTGGGTTGCGAAATTCAAGTTGTTTATTTATCAACTACCCTTGAGCTATTAACCTTTTTTCCTGACAGCAATCCAAATTTCACTTTTCTGATCTTTGCTAACTAGCATTTCAGGTCCTTCTGCCAGTTCATAGGAAGATGACGGTAACCATTCGGAATATATCCTTTTCCAAGTTTCTTCAACTTGTTGCCAGTCCCCATCCACTTCAAAAATTGCCCATAAAAATGTAGGGATTTCTATTGTTGAATATCCATACGTATCTTCATTCGTTGTGACTGCTCCGATATATTGGTCAAAAGTCGCATTTCCTTCACTATCTTCTGAGTAGTTAACTGTTACATGAACAATTCCATAAGGTTCTTTATTGGAAATGGACTCCATTTCTTTCATTTGGGTATCACTAATAGCCGCTATCATATCTTCGTACGTAGGTGAAAGTATTTGATTAATCATCTCGACTGTATATTTTACCCCGACAACTTTAAACGGTTCTTTTTCTACAATACGATATTTCATTTCGACACCTCCCTGAATAGTTAATTGAAAATACATTCTTGGATATGCTTTTAGGTTTTACTCTGGGTTTCTAGCTAGGGTTGGAATAACACCATGAAAACTCTGAAATGCTCGGGAAAAGGCATCTGGAGATTGGTAACCATATTTGAATGCTATATCAATCACTTTTACATGCTTATCCTTTAATTCCAATGCAGCTACTGTTAATCGTCGTCTACGGATATACTCTGATAACGTGATACCAGATAGAAGAGAAAATAGCCGTTTGAAATGATACTCAGAGCAATAAGCTCTTTTTGCGACTTCTTTTAAGTCAATATGGTTATCCAAATTTTCTTCTATATAGTTTAATGCCATGTTCATCCCCTTTAACATATCCATTATCCAACCCTCCTTTCACTTATAGCATAACAGGAGAAATTACATCATACCCGACTATTTATGCTCATTACAATCGGTTCAATTACGAGTAATTTAATTCAGAAGCCGAAATACGCATTTCACCACCCTCAAATAAGGATGGTGAAGGATAAAGATTGTTTAATTTTTGTTGTGATTGTTAAATTACACTGCTTGGGTATAAAAATAAGTCCGTCAAAATTAATCGTTGTTTCTGCCCCATTTGGAAGATCAACTCATTATTTTTGTGTTACTTTGAATTGTCCTCCCATTCCATTAAAAACTCCTTCTCAGAAGTCTCTTCGTCCAATAATTCTTCTTTGATTACAAAGCCATTTCGTAAATAAAAGTTTACTGCCTTGTTATTCTTCTTGAACACTTTTAGTTGGATATTTTTCCTGTGTTTTTTTATAAAATTTAATAATTCTTTTCCATGTCCTTCCCCCTGGTACTTTGCTTTGATAAAAAGGGCAGCCAGATAATTATCTACCATTGAAATGAAGCCCATAATTTCTGCATTTTTACTTATAACATAGTTTTCAGACATTGGGAGATATTTTTCCTTCATTTCTTCTCTTTTTGATTTCCAATAATCCTTATCAATAAAATCATGTGCTATTAATGAACTTTGATACCATATATCTACTAATATATCAATTTCTGCTTTTCTATATTCTCTGATCATGTTATCCGTCCTTAATCTTAATTTGTCGTATGTATACTTTACAATAAAGGCTCCCTATGACAGAAGGCCATTAAAGTTACTTTTGATCATTGCTTTTTTCATATATCTTCAGAAAATATCTATGATTTTGGTTAGACACTTTATAAGTGAGTGATGCCCATCCATCTTACCCGGGCAAAATATCTGTAATGTCTATATCATTCTGTCCACTTACAAAAACCCCTACTTGTTCAATGTATGATAAATTTGTTGCGTATACTTTGTAATGGCTTCATCGTAATCCGGATACTTAACCCTGAGACTTTCTGCCACAGCCTTAGAATATCTTCTAAATAACCCATGGAGCTCCTTAGTGTGAAGCAAACTGCATTCCCTATTACTAGAACCGAGCATATAAATATCCGGTATTAAATCCAACCTCTCCCTCGTATTCATTTTTTTCCGTTTTTCAACATCGAATCAGAATAACATTGTTGCAGTGGTTAGTATTGTTTAACTCATTCGTTCACACTACGATTTACGGTTCCTTTTATGCCATTCTGAGATTTCTTCAAGTCTTTGTCTGAATCTGGCCTCTGAGCCTTGATTTGTCGGATGGTAATACTCATGACCTGCTAACGAATCCGGCATCGTCTGCATCGTCGTTAATTTTTCTTCTGTATCATGAGCGTATTTATATCCTTTCCCGTAATTTAAATCTTTCATCAACTTGGTAGGTGCATTGCGTAAATGGAGGGGAACAGGTTCATTCATTGAGTTCAGTGCATCTTTCTTTGCGCTCATATAAGCTAAATATGCTGAATTTGATTTTGGTGCCAGTGAAAGGTAAATTACAGCTTGGGTTAAGTGTACATTACATTCAGGCATACCAATAAATTGACATGCTTGAAAAACAGATACCGCAATTTCTAAAGCTCGATTGTCTGCTAAACCGATATCTTCACTTGCAAATCTGACCAACCTTCGCGCAATAAAGAGAGGATCTTCCCCAGCTTCCAACATTCGTGATAACCAATAGATTGCCGCATTCACATCACTATTTCGCATAGACTTGTGTAAGGCAGAGATTATATTATAATGTTCTTCACCATTTTTGTCGTACAATAATGATTTTCTATTGATAATTTGGGAAAGGTCTTCTTTCCTAATGATGATTGAATCTTCCTGCTTATTTCCATTTAAAACAGCCATTTCCAGCGTATTCAATGCAGTACGGGCATCCCCATCAGAAAACTCTGCAATGGCCGATAAGGTTTGATCATCAATTTCTACCTTTTGAAGACCATACCCATTGGGATTTACGATGGCTTGTTTTAATAATTCCACGATTTCACTACTCGTTAATTTATGAAGGACAAAAACTTTAGTTCTCGATAACAAGGCCGAATTGACTTCAAATGACGGATTCTCAGTGGTTGCACCGATAAGGATAATGCTACCATTCTCCACATATGGTAAAAAGGCATCTTGCTGTGCTTTATTGAATCGGTGGATCTCATCGATTAACAAAATTGTCTTTTCGCCTAATTGTCGGCGTTCTTCAGCTTCTTTCATTACATTTCGAATATCTTTAATCCCACTGGTGACAGCACTAAAATTAATAAATTCCGATTGTGTTTGATTTGCAATAATTTTCGCCAATGTTGTCTTCCCTACTCCGGGGGGACCCCAGAAGATCATGGAAGAAACACGGTCATGTTCAATCATTTCCCTAAGAACTTTTCCTTTACCTATCAGATGCTTTTGTCCAACGAATTCGTCTAAACTTTGAGGACGCACTCTACTGGCCAAGGGACGACTTTGGTCATTGTCGTTCTCAAATAAAGAAGGTTGCCTCAAGGTTATTCTCTCCTTGTAAAAAGATTATTTTTTACTCTTCTTCTCTTTTCGTCTGCTTATTAATTCCTACCAAAATATCTAAATCAATGGTTATCTTAGTAGTACCCTGATTTGTAAATTTATCCAATTGTTCCCTGTTCAAGTTCCAGGTCAAAGGAGTCATCTGAACGAAATTGGTTAACTCTGTTTTGGTTAGTTCCTTGGTATAGTTTAGGCTAATTATATCCACCAAATGAAAATGCTGTTTAAAAAGCGATACCGTTTCATTATTGTTATAAACACTTTTATCTGTATTATCGTAAAATGCCTCCCTAAGTTCTTCAAGATAATTGGCACGCGGGACAACTTTCACAATGAGACCATCAGGAACTAATATTCTTTTAAATTCAAAATAATTTGCGGGAGAAAGGATATTCAGGATGACATAGCATGAATGATCTGCCAATGGTGAATTCGCTAAATCTCCAACGAGCCAAATGGAGTCTTCGTAATTGCCGGCTGCCATTCGAATCCCTTCCTTTGAAATATCTAAACCTAACCCTGTTATCGCTTCATTCTTACATTCAGCGATAATCCTTTGCAAATGCGAACCTTCCCCACATCCGGCATCAAAAACCATAACTGGACCCTTAATAAGTTTCAAATGTTCCTTTATTACATTCGCAACCCACGCATGCAGCGGTTTATATAAATTACTTTCCATAATAATTTTTTGCCTTGCTTCAAACAGTTTTTTATCGTAATGGCTGTCTACAGAGCGGGTCATCATGTTTACATAGCCTTGTTTCGCAAAATCAAACGTATGATTGTTTAAACAAATGAGACTTTTTAAATCCACAACCTTCATTGGACTATTACAAACAGGGCAACTAAATACATGAACCCACTTACTAACTAACTCAGCACTTTTTTCTTTATTAGTCATGGTTTCTCTTCCTTTTGTTTCTTTTGAATATAGTGTCTCCTCTCTATATTTTACCATTGGAGTCCTATCTAAATGAATGTTTTACAAAGTTTTACAATATGAAAAAGGGTATCCAATGGACACCCCTACAGCTTATTTATCAACAAAACATTCTTTTATATGTAGAAAATAGGTAAGCATTTCCACCAATAACAACGTTTTTATGCTTCTTTTACCTTAATCTTTCCTTCTCTACTATCTTTATGTTCAATAAGGTCGAGTGATTTGTCGTTTTGTAACTCGTACATCTTTAATACCTCATCATTGGGTTTGGTAAGTAAGCTGACGACAACAATGGTTATTCCGGAAATAACAACCCCTGAGAATACCGGCATAAGCCATAGTTCACTCAATAATCCAATAAAACCCTGAGATGTCGTTTGAATACCGGGTACACCAAATATGGAAGCCATTATATAGTAAATTAAACCAACCGATATACTGGCCCAAACTGCTTGAGACGTCAGTCGTTTCCAGAATGGCCCCAACACCAAAGGCCAAAATATGGTAACAAAAACGATATCCCATGCTAAATAAGCCAAATCTATGACCTTTTGAAAACTAATTGCAAGAATCAATCCTAAAAGTGCACTTATAACAATGCACAAACGAGAAAAGAACAATAATGTTTTTGGATTAGGATTCGAATTAATAAAATCCAGATAAATATTTTTCGTGACTATACCGGAAGAAGCTACATAACATGCAGCTAACGTTGACATTCCCATCGCAGCCATAGATGTTAAGAAAATAGCGGAAATGACTGGCGGGAAATAGCCTTCTGCAAAGATAAGCATTAATGTCTCCGGATTTTTGCTATTTGGGAAAATCGTTTTAAATGCCTCTCCGATCATACCCGGCAACCAACTAATGGCGATGATAATCAGACCAGCTATAATCATGCTCATATAGGCAACCCGGGGATTTTTGGCTGCTGCCACCCTTTGTCCCAAATCGCCCGCGGGAATATCCCCAAGAGCTAGGACTAAGTAAAGCGACCAAAACTCTGCTCCTCCCTTGCTAAACAGTTTATTTACATTCCACCAATCATTCTGAAATGTAATATCTCCGTAGGAAAAAAAGATAACCCCAGCAATGCCTAGAATACCAATAATTGCAAAAATACCTTGTACGACTTCTGTATATGCTACTGCCCAAAGCCCGCCAATCACGGAATATATAACCGTTAAGCTGACAAATAATATCGCAGCAGGAAGAAAATCAAGGTGAAATATATTTTGAATAATATAAGTACCTCCAACTGTTAATGCACCGGCATTAAAAAAACCGAAAGCGATGGCCATAACCGTACCTGTATAAGCACCTAGCTTTTTGCTACCAAATCTTATCCCATAATAATCCGCAATCGTCCAACCTTTCAATCTCCTTAATGGTTTTGTCCATATTAAGGCGCCTAAAACCATGCAAGTTCCCAGACCAGCCATGGTTGCCGTACCTTCGAACCCTCCGGATGTATAACCTGAACCAACCGCAGCAAAAAAGAACGGTGCTGCCAATAAGGCGGCCACAAGGCTTCCTGTTACAACAGGAAGTGGCATACTCCATCCGGCAACAATCAAATCTTCTGCACTTTTAATTCTTTTGTAGCCTTTAAAACCGATATAGTAGATAAAGAGAATATAAATAAAAAATATGAATATATTCAATTTGTAATTCCTCCAAGAAAAATTTAACCGTTCATAACAACTCCACCATTTGGGCCGATAATTTGTCCGGTGTAAAAGTCAGCATGTTTTGAAGCTAAAAAAACAACCGTTTTTGCAATTTCCTCGGGCTTTGCCAGCCTTTTTAAAGGATACTTTGCTGATTCTTCTTCTACATAATTTTCTCCAAAAGCTTCCAACAAACTTGTCAGCGTCCCGCTTGGCGCAACTGCATTTACTAATATATTTGGGGCAAGTTCACGGGCCAAAGCTTTTGTAAAAGCATTAATGCCGCCCTTTGCTGCTGAATAGTGTGTATATTCTTCACAACCTAAACTGCCTAAATCAGAAGAAATATTAATGATTTTCCCTTGATTTAATTTTTTCATCCGCTTTACTGCTTCACGGGCATTATAAAATGTCCCGTAAAGGTGAACTTTAATCATTCTGTCCCAATCTTCATCTGACATTTCTACAATCGATGAAGAATAAGCAATCCCGGCATTGTTTACCAACACATCGATCTGATCAAAGTACTGATCAACTTTTTGATACATTTTTTCTACATCCGACGAAGAAGAAACATCAAAATGACCTGATATTGCCTGTACACTCATTTTTTCAGCTTCTAAGCGCACAGCCTCAGCTTCGTTTTCATCGCCAAAGTAATTGATAAATACATTGGCTCCTTCTTTTGCAAATTCCAATACGATGGCCTTGCCTATTCCTCGGCTTCCACCGGTTACAACGACATTTTTCCCCTTAAGTAGTAAATCCATTATTTTTCCTCCAACTTAAATTCTTTGATAAGTACTTGCAATTGTTCCGATAGTTTTCCTAGTTCAGTAGAAGTATTTTCAATGGTTTCCATCGATTGTAATTGTTTTTTTGTAGACATCGTAACGTTTTTAGAATACTCAGCTGATTGTTCCGCCATTTGTTCCATATCACTAACTGACGCTGCAACTTCCTCAGTAGCTGCCGACATTTGTTGAGAAGCAGCCGAAATTTCTTGAATTTGTGCTGCCACTGCTTCGATTGAAGATAAAATTCGGCCAAAAAGTTTACCGGCTTCATTCGTATATGTATGCCCGATATTTACATTTTCTTTTCCTTTAGCCGTCGCTTCTACTGATGCTTTGGAGTCCTCAAGAATAATTTGAATAAGCTGAGAAATTTCACCGGCTGAATTTGCCGATTGTTCCGCAAGTTTTCTCACTTCTTCTGCCACAACAGCAAAACCTTTACCATGTTCCCCGGCCCGAGCAGCTTCAATTGCAGCATTTAAAGCAAGCAGATTTGTTTGATCAGCCACTTCCGTAATGAAGTTAACAAACTCAATAATTCGTTTTGAATTATTGTTTAATCTGCCGATGGTCTCTTCAATTAGATCGACAGACTGGCTGATTAAATTCATTTGATTGATAAGATTTTGAACAACCTCATTTCCCTTTTTCGCCTCATTTGAGACTTGCGCAGAATTATCAGCAACACTTGAAGCTGATTCCGCAATTTTTTGGATACCTTGTGCAGATTCATCAATTGCCTGAGCACATTCTTTTGTTGTTTTTAAAGTCGCTTCTGAACTACCCGCCACTTTTTCTATTTCATTAGATACCATATTGGAAAATTGAAATGCCTCATTTGAATTGGCAGATAATTGTTCGGAAGACTCAGCAAGTTGATTGGACGTATTGCGAATATTTGTGATCATTCGTTGCAAATTATGAATCATTTTTTGAATAGAGAACGATAACTTACCAATTTCATCATCTGTTGCATTAAATTGTACTGAAGACAGATCACCTTTAGCCACTTTATCAGCTGCAGATACTAGTTTATTTAACGGTTTAAAAAGCCGTGAAATCGTAAATTGCAATGCTAATAAAAGAATGACTAAACCGGCAATCGCTACAATCACTTGTTTGATAATCGCATTTAATACGATTTGATTAATATAGTCTGCAGAATAATCGATTCCAATCACTCCGAATATTTCACCTGCACTGTCTTTTAAAGGAACAAATACAGTTCTCCAGCTACCGTACGGGTCTTCAAATATCGGGGTAACCTCTGCTTGACCACTTTTGATAGCAGCTTTTGCTGTTGTTAAATGAACTTCTGCAAGATTATCAAATTTTTCCCCGGCTTTATAAATCTCATTTAAATTACTTGTAAAACCAATTGTGAAGACATCGTCTCCGTCTATTTTCCATATATAGCTCCAACTCATTGTTCCTTGTTGTTTTAAGATCTTATCGAGTAATTTCTGATTTTCGATAAAAATCTTGTCTTTGCTGTTTTTGACTTTTTCTAATTTTGAAAGGTCTTTCGGATCTAATTGCATCGCCGTTAAAATACCAACGCTCTTTAATTCCTTTTCTAAATCATTATCTAGTGTTTGGTATACTTGATGAATTTGTAATACAGTTAATACCGCAAAAATAAAGATGATGAAAATTGATATTGTAAAAAACAACTTGTTTTTTAATGATTTTTTTAAAAATTTCATAACCAACCTTCCCCGTATATAAATTTAAAAACACCACTTAAGATTGATTTTTTATTATCTGTATAAAACTAGTTAGAAATGGGAGGTACCCCCTAATTTCTGAAAAACATACTGAATAGGGAGACTTTTCGAGATGACCTTGGATAAGGGGTAAGAAACAACGGGAAACTAGCAATCATAGCTATAGCTTTAATTACTTTCAAAAGTCTGTACCCCCCGCTTGTTTTTAAGTTAATCCTCCGGTGGATCAAGTGAAAATCATGCTGTCAGTAGCTGCTTCCAAAGTGATCATAGTCAAAGTCCTTTTTATACGCAATAACATTATATTTCCAAAGAATCTTCTCTTAATGTCAACTATCTACATTAAAATCACCGGTTCTTTTGACCTATATATCCTCTGATAAAATTTCAATTTACGCCGCGTTAAAAAGTGAATATTAGCTTGCAAGCTTGTTGGGAATATAAAAAGGAAATTATTGCATGTCGCGCATCCCACATTTTGACAATTTTTCCCATATCTATTTAATTTATCGACACTTTATCTAAATACTTTAGTTTTTATTATTTTAGAAAAGAATCTCGTTTACGGATCTGAATATTTACGATACTAAGCTATAGAGGAAATAGAGGAATATGTTGGAAGGAGGTGACAAAACTTTAAGACCCATCTTACGAATCGAAACAGCCATAACATGCAGTTTGTAACCGTAAGTAAACATACATTCTTTATTTTATTATATACACTATCAAAATCAGCTTCATCAATTGAAAAAGCAACATGAGTGTATGACTGACTTATTTCATCTCGAGGAATATTTCTCTCTAAATTTAGTGCCAACCACATGCCATTCAAATCAAAATATGCAGTACTTCTCCTTTAACCAGTAATTTAGCATCAAATACATCTTGGTAAAACTATGGATTTTTCCAAATCAGAAACTGAAAATAGAAAATGATTAAGACCTTTCACAAACAACTATATCACCTCAATTTAATTATCATATAAAATGGCTTTTTTTGAATTCCAATCTCCTTAAATAGTCGCTATACTAGCCAGACTCCTTCGTATCGTTCCGGCCGTGTGGATCTTCCATTCAGGAGATTGTGTTGATCTAGAATTTGACTAAAAAAGACGTCATCTTAATAAAAAAAGCTACCATTTGTTGAAAAATTCTATTGTTTATTTTCAGGTTTTAATTTCATCATTGCACCAAAATATTGTGAAGCAGTCGTAAAAGAGATAAAAGCACATAGCTCACTTATTTCCTCTTCATTGAAATATTCCTTCAAAACATCAAAAGTTGAATCCGCTATCTCACCCTTTTGGTATAAAAAGACTTCCGCAAATCCTACTGCAACAGATGTTTTTTCATCAAACTGGGCAGGATCCGGTTTTCCTTTGGCCTTACAATACTCACAACCGTTCCTTTGAGCTAATGTTCTCCTTACTTGTTCCTTTAATTTAGCTGTTAGTTTTCCATCTTTTTCCAACACGTCGCCTAACTGACTCCATCTTACCATTACATCCTGATTATGCCCCAATAGTCTTTGAAAAGGTGTTTCCCCGAAATTAGATTCAACAATTCTTGCCATACAAGTCCCTCCCTGTTATATTTAATGTAAATTAATTATATAAAACAAAAAAATTAATTTACATTAAATTTATAACACTTATCAAATGAACTCTTTACAATATTAACAATTATAGGAGGAAAACTTTAAAAATGAAAATAGATGAGATTGATAAAAAAATTATAGATGAATTATGTAACAACAGTCGTTTATCCATGAGTGAGCTTGGCAGAAGAGTGAATCTTTCCTCCCCATCAGTTACGGAACGAGTAAGGCAAATGGAATCATTTGGAATTATAAAAAAATATACGATAGAAGTTGATTATGAGAAATTAGATTTACCTATCCAGTGCATAATTGAAGCTACCGTTAAAAATGGTGACTATAATTCTTTTAAAAACTATATAGAAAAACTTCCAAACGTAGAATTTTGTTATCGAATCGCAGGAAGTGCTTGTTATATGTTAAAAATGCAGTTTGAAACTTTCGCTAACGCTGAAAAATTTATTGATGAAGTAAGCCCAATTGCACAAACTGTAACACACTTTATTTTTTCACAGGTGCCGACAAAATTAAAATTTAATATAGATTGAAAAATTTAAGCTAGGTATTGTTTTTTAACTGAATGCAATTGAAGTGACCCAATTTTTGAAGATAGCACTATGACAAAAAAACTTCCATAGTATTTTTTTAAATTGATTAAATATTATTTCAGTTGCAACTATCAGGTGAAAAACTAACTAAAAGAAATACGAAACTTGTTTGCATGAGATTTTATGTAAATTAGTAAACACAGCATTTCAGCAATATTGGGATTTACACTCATTATTTTTCCATTCCCTTTTACATTCCATATTTCGATGATAGTCGAAACATTTATCATTTACAATATATTTATGTTCAGTTGAAGGTGAGGAAAAATACAATGGATAATAGAAATACATTTAAAAAAACGCAAGAAGTTCACTTAAGTATCTTGTACTACGGGACACCTGTTATATTATTGAATACCCTTAATGAAGATAATAGTACAAACATTACGCCGATGTCATCATCATGGGCACTCGGAGATCGTATCGTACTTGGACTTTCTGTAAACGGAAAAGCTATTGAAAACTTGAAACGCCATCCAGAATGTGTTGTTAATGTGCCAAACCCTTCTCTTTGGAAAAACGTTGAAGCATTGGCGCCTTATACAGGACGATTCCCGGTTCCTGATAACAAAAAAGAACTAGGTTTCCAATTTCTAAAGGATAAATTTGCCGTAGCCGGGCTGACTGGTATACCTTCCAAATCGGTTTTACCGCTTAGGATCAATGAATGTCCACTCCAAATTGAAGCAAAAGTAAAACATATTCGAATTCCGGAAGAGGAACCTTCTTTTGCAGTGGTAGAAGTGCAGGCTATTCACGTCCATGCTCATAAGGAAATTTTAATTGATGACCGCCACGTAGATCCTACGAAATGGAGCCCGTTAATTTATAATTTTCGGCATTACTTCGGACTAGGTAATGAACTTGGGAAAACGTTTCGATCAGAGAAATAATAAGCTAAGAAAACCCACGTTAAACGGCCGATTACCAGTCACTGGTTTTCGGTCTGTTTCTTAAAAATTTGCAAAAGATTTCTTAGGTCGCCGGGAAGATAAATTCTATGATGTGCCTGTTCAAAAAGTAAATGTATCAATAGATATTTAAATTTTTTAGATATTGGGGCCAGCCAAACTGTCAAGATACTGACACTTGGTTGACCCCCTTTCTTTCATACTTTTATTTTATTACTTTCCCTGCAATGTACTATAAAGTGTTGCTGATCTTCCCTCAGTGAAAAATTTCCTGAAGAGTGATACCATCCCCCTTGTACTTAATGATTTCAAATTAACACTAAGAAAAGTATGATACCACTTCCAACCATTGCTCCATTTTATCAATCCGGTTTTTCGTTCAGCCCAAGACTCAAAAATTGTGAGCGGAACCGAAAAAAGGAGTAATTTATAAACAATTGCTGTTCGTTTATCTTTTCTTGTTAGTTGATTATATATAACCGTAAACATTGGATAAAGGAGAACATCGTATAGAATGTGTATGTGAAATATTTTTGGTAATAATCTTGTGGGATAGGAGATAAAACTCGCTGTAACCCATTTGTCTAAAATAATATTCGTAATAGCGTTAAACATATATGCAAACAGCCAGTCCTTTTTAGGCGGACGTTTCATAAGGACAGGTAATAATCCAATGGAAAGGATAAGTAATCCATATAAAAACTTCATTTCATTTTTCTTACCACCCATGGCATTCACCTCAGTACTAGCTTATTACTTGTACTGGTTTTTATCCGTTTTTATAAAAAATTTACATGTTGGTTAATGAGTCATGCCTTGATTCTACTTATTCACAATTTTGTTATACGTGTTCGCCGTCAAGATATAATATCCGGTATATATAACAACAAAAGCTAACATAGCCGTAAGAATCGGGATTATAATACTCGCTCCTATTAAACTGGATATAAAATTACTAATAAAACTCAATAGAGCACTACTATGAATGAGTCCTACTATTAAAGGCAAGCCAAATACAAATAACGTCTGTTTCTTGATAGATTTACGAATATCCTTTTTACTAACACCGATTTTTCTTAAAATTTCATAATACTTCTTTGCCTCGTTTGCCTCCGTTAATTGTTTGAAGTAAATGATACTCCCTGTTGCAGCTAAAAATACCAATCCTAAAAATCCGAATATAAATAGAGTTAATGCGTTTCCTTCTTTTCCTTCCTTATATTCCATATAAAACGATGAATGAGACTGGAAATCTCCCTCAATAAGCTTATTTACTTCTTTAGATGTTTCCTCTGCCATGGCCTCATCTTCCACTTCATATACTTTATATACTAATGGTGCATTCTTTTTGGCAAGTTCATCAAATGTTTCATCACTTACTACGACAAAGAAATCAGGATAATCAAAGGGCAAAACACTTCCTTCAAGCATCGTTTTGATTGTTAGTTTTCGATTTTCTTGAGGTAATTTTAATATTAATTTTTCTCCTTTAAAATCCGCTTCCGTATATTCTGTTAACCTCGGCTTGATTACTGCTACTTGGTTTCCTGATAGTGACACCGTTTCATCCCTGTCCAAACCCTTTGATGCTTCATTAAAGGTGCTTTCCGAAATTAATTTTATCGGGTTTATTTCATAATCCAGTGAAATTGAAAGCTTACCATTGTGCTCAATAACCGGAATATCAAGTTGTGCAATGATTGGATGGCTTTTATCAGCTTCAATCACTTTCTTTACTTGATGATCGAAGTCCTCCTCTTTTGATAAATGACTGTAGCTAAATGGAACCATTTCTTCCGCATTTTTTTCATTGCTATAATAGCCGCTGTATGTTGCACCAAAAAAACTAATCGTTGCTGCACTCAATAACGCAATAACCGTAAAGGTACGAGCATTCCCACGAACCCGAAACAAAATTTGAGATACTTCAATTAGCTTCGTTCCTCTATAATAAAACGGCTTATTTTTTTTAGAAAACTTCAGTAAATAGACGATGACAGATTGGAAAAAAAGCAGAGTACCAAAGACTAAAGCAATTAGAGCAGGACCATAGTTTTTCAGCAAATATGCTCCGTCTAGTTCATCCGGAAATGGTCTTAAAATAAGCCAATAACTAACTGCTAACAAAACAACTCCAGTGATGGCTGATAGAAATGACGCTTTTATTTCTTTTTCTCCTTGTTTCTCCGCCTGAAATAACTCAATTAATTTATAACGATAAATCAAACGATAACCTTGAATTGATGTCATTAAAATGATAATTAAAAATACAATGACTGTTTGGATAATGGCTAGAACTGATATGCCAAAATCAACTTCAACGGTTGAACCCATTAGCATGATTAATATCATGGCAAACAATTTTGATAACAATGTCCCAAAAATAAGTCCAATAAATAATGCAATTAATCCCATGATTAAGTTCTCATAAAACAACATTTTTGCAATTGTTTTTTTACGTAGCCCGAGCATTGAGTACAACCCGATTTCCTTTTTCCTTTTTCTCGTAAAAAATGAATTCGAATAAAAAATAAAAATCGCTACGAACAAAATTAACATGAAGGATGATACCAAAAACATGAAGCTCATAGTATCCGACAACTCAATACTTTCTTGAATTTCTTTACTATACTGTAACGATACAAAGGTATAGTAGATAACCATACTGAACACTAACGATACAAAGTAGACGAGATAATTACTAATATTTCCCTTAATATTTTTCTTTGCTAAACTAAATAACGTCATTTGCTCCACCCCCAAGTGCCGACAATACATCCAACAATTTGTTGAAATAGTCTTTGCGGTGTTCCTTTCCTTTTACTAGTTCCGTGAATAGTTTACCGTCTTTAATAAAAAGGACTCGCTGGCAGTAACTTGCAGCAAACGGATCGTGAGTAACCATAAGGATCGTTGCTTTATCTTGTTCACTCAAATCCTTTAGACTTTCTAACAAATCTGTCGCGGACTTGGAATCTAGCGCTCCGGTCGGTTCATCTGCCAGGATTAAACTTGGTTTTGCTACGATTGCACGACAAGCAGCTGTGCGCTGTTTTTGACCACCAGAGATTTGATACGGATATTTTTCTAAAATAGAACTGATTCCAAACTTATCCGCTACTTCATGAACTCTTCTTTCTAAATCATTCACATTTATTTTTGCTAAAGCTAATGGAAGTACAATATTTTCTTTTACCGTTAGCGTATCTAACAAATTATAATCTTGAAAAATAAAGCCAAGTTTATCCCGACGAAAGGCAGATAATTGTTCTTCACTCATCTTGGTGATGCTTGTTCCATCAATGGTTACCTCACCCGATGTCGGCTCATCAATCGTTGCTAAAATATTCAGCAATGTTGATTTTCCGGCACCTGAAGGCCCCATAATTCCTACAAATTCCCCTTCTTGAACCGTTAAATCGATATCATCAAGTGCTGTAAAAACATTTCCTCTTGCCCCATATACTTTTTTGATTCGTTTTGCATCGACTATTGTTTTCATTTAATTTTTCCCCCAAAAAGAATTCTTTCTATCACATGTTCTATTGTAAACGGAACTCGCTTTATGTAACCTTACAAGTCAAACGGTTAACCTTACATTTTTGTCACAAATACGAAAGATTTTATATGATAAGATAAAGTTGAGTGAACAGATGCATGTTTCTTAATATCAATCAAATACTAAATACATTAATGAAACAGGAGTTTGGCCTATGAAAATTATGATTGTAGAAGACGATCATACGATTCGGGATTTGTTAGGTGACATGCTAGAAAAATGGAACTTTGAAGTTATAAAACTGGAGGAGTTTGAACATGTATTGGAAGCATTTTTAAACGAAAAACCTCATCTTCTGTTATTAGACATAAACTTACCATTTTTCAATGGATTTCACTGGTGCAATAAAATTAGAGAAGTTTCACAAGTGCCGATAATTTTTATTTCTTCCCGTAATACAGCAATGGATATGGTGATGGCCATGAACATGGGTGGTGACGACTTTATCCAAAAACCTTTTGATACGGATGTTCTATTGGCTAAAATCAATGCTCTATTGCGCAGGTCCTATTCGTATACGGATACAGAACCAAACGTACTTGAACATGAGGGAATCATATTGAACTTGAAAGATTGGAAACTACTTTATGAAGATAAAAACGTGGAGTTGACAAAGACAGAATTTCTTATTCTTAAGCTACTCCTGCAAAATAAAGGATCCGTCGTTAACCGAAAAAAAATCATGCGAAGCCTTTGGAAGGATGAAAACTTTGTAGATGATAATACGTTAACCGTAAATATCGCTCGTCTCAGGAAAAAAATCGATGAACTTGGAAAAAAGAATTTTATTACAACCAAAAAAGGTGAGGGATATATAATCCAATGAGCTTTTTTGAATATATAAAAGATAAACGTTATTTCTGGGCTTTTTATTTAATCATCATGACATTTGTTTCTTTAATTATGTTTTTAGGTGGCAATCATCAAGAGATAGGGAGCAATATTTTGTACATAAATATTAGTTGTTTCTTTTTTGCACTCCTCTATACAACTATTGGCTATTTTTATCGGAAAAAGTTTTTTCAACCATTAACTGAAGTTATTGAAAGTCAACATGAAGAGATATTAGCAATGCTACCCAAAGCCCAAACTTATCAACAAAAGCAATTTCTTGACCTTTTTAAAAAAATTTATCAAAACTATACCAGTGAGCTTCAGACATTGTATGATGAAAAACGTGAACATCAAGAATTCATTATATCTTGGATTCATGAAGTTAAGATACCCATTGCTGCAAGCCGGTTATTGATTGAAAATAGTGATGATATGTCAACTGAATTACTTGCCGATAAATTCGAGGACGAACTTAATAAGATTGATAACTATATTGAGCAAGCACTTTATTATTCCCGTATTGATTCGTTTTCAAAGGATTACTTCATAACGGAAGTACATGTAAATCAAATCATTAAAAATAGCGTGAAAAAATATGCAAAATTATTTATATCTAAAGGCATTCACTTTTACATGGAAGCGAAAGAGCAATTTGTTCAAAGTGATAGTAAGTGGCTCGGGTTTGTCATCGATCAAATCATCGCAAATTCTTTAAAATACACGGATGAGAATGGTAAAATCGCCATTCAATTTGATGAAGATAGTAAAGAAAAAAGGCTAATCATTGAAGATAATGGCATTGGTATCAAACCGGAAGATATTAATCGAGTCTTTGAAAGAGGATTTACCGGCTCGATTGGAAGAAGTTATGCCAAATCTACCGGAATCGGACTATATCTGGCTAAACAATTGGCAAAAAAATTAGGGCATGATATTACGATCGAATCTGAGGAACATAAATTCACAAAGGTTATTATTCACTTCCCTAAAATGAGAAATTACTATAATTTATAAGCCAAAAATTATCTTTTTATAAAGCAGAGACAAGAATTCTCTGCTTTATTACCATGATATATGTATTAAACTGTTTTTATCCAAACCCAAGGATCCTCTTTTACGCCTGTAGGCAAATTAAGTTGGTACCTAAAAGGTTACTTTGCCTCGGTTTTCCCTACTTTACACAAATCTCCACCGATAAACTAATTTTTTGAAAGTGAGATGCGGTATAACTTATCGTCATTTTTTTGTGGATTTCCTCGCCCATCTGAATTATTACTAATGAAGAAAAGGTTATCACCTTCAATAAGCACATCTCGAATTCTGCCAAGATCGGTTATAACTTCACGATATTCACCTGTTTCAAGGTCAAATTCTAAAACGGCAGTCCCTCTTAATGCTGAAACATACAATTTACCGTTATGATAACTCATTCCAGACGGTGCCCAAGTTGACTCATCCCCAGAGGTGAATAGCGGTGAAACCATTCCATCTTGTTCTTCATACCCTTCGATAATTGGCCAGCCGTAATTTTGACCGGCTTCTATTCTATTTATTTCATCATTGGCGCTGTTTCCGTGCTCACTAGCAAATAGTGTTCCATCAGGCAACCAAGTAATTCCTTGAGGATTACGGATACAGATCTTTCAGTCAGATAGAAGGTATCATTCATTCTTTCAATTGACCATGGAACGTCGAGATTTTCCGCAATCACTTCTAATTCATCATTTTCTTGCTGACTTTGTAGTGTGTTTTGCTCATTTCTGTTATGCACTGTATCTTGTTGATTATTTGAAGAACAACCGACTAATAAAACTATCAGCGCAATATATACAGTTACAATTTTTTTCAATGGCAATCACCGCTTTCCAAATTATTAACATTGTACTAATGTCAATTACCGAATTGATACTTTACATTGGAAGCAAAAACTCGTTCATATGCCGAATCAATTTGATCCAAAATTTTTTTCATCGAATCTGTAAAATAGCGAAGGAAAGAAAACCTCATCATTTGACTATTAATTTTATTTTTATGCCTTACTTTTACTCAAAATACTTTTGTAAAATATGTTTTAGACCATCCTCATTATTACTCAAAGTGACCTCATCAGCGATTTTTTTTACCTCCTCTGGTGCATTCCCCATCGCAACACCTAAACCTGCATATTTTAACCTATCCATATCATTAAAATTATCTCCAATGGCCATGATTTCCTGATTTGTAATTTGATATAGGTTCTCTAGCTTTTTAATAGCATTAGACTTCGAAGCGTTACCTGACATGATTTCTAAATAGGTATCCTTTGACTTATAGATAGTTAAATTAGGGAATTTATCCTTTAATGTTGATTCAAGCTAATTAATTAATTGTGGTTCTCCCATACACAAACATTTATGGATATCATGGTTTTCTTCAATAAATGAGGGGAGTTGACGCTGAATAGGAGAGGCATTTGTAATTTTTTGTTCTTGTAGAACCCATTCATTTTGCCTGTCACTAACCACCCATTGGTTTTTCAGAAAGCGTTGCATTTAATATTGTAATTTAAGATCAATTCTGAACGGATTCCATTATGGAAAATAATTTCCCAACCTAAAAGAGGAAAACAATGGAATAGAAAGAAAAGAATAGAGAAAGAATGCTTAAAACCTTTAGTAGACAAGGAATTGAAGGGGTATTGGATAAAAGAAAAAGAGCTGAACCCTTATTGGATCCAGCCCGAAATTTTATTGATTTCTTGTTGGGAAATAATCCCGATTGCCTCTTGATACATATCCACTTCCCGCCCGTTTCTTCTCTTGCTTCTTCCGCTTCCGATACCAACTTTATTACATGGGTACCGACTTTATTACAGAGGGAAGAAGAAAATAACAGGAAGATACGAGAAAGTAGCAGGAAGATATGGAAACAACAGAGCCCCCTTGTTATGTCCAAGAGGGCCAACTGATTATTCCACCGTCACTGATTTTGCGAGGTTGCGTGGTTTGTCAACGTCGCAGCCGCGGTGAAGGGCGGCGTAATATGCGATAAATTGCATTGGTACAACAGAGATAAGAGGTGTTAATAATTCATGCACTTGCGGTAAGACGAAACGGTCACCGTCCATTTCCAGTCCTTTCATAGAAATGATACACGCATTAGCACCACGGGCCGCAACTTCTTTTACATTACCGCGAATTGGCAAATTAACGTTCTCTTGAGTTGACAAGACAAAGACCGGTGTGCCTTCTTCAATCAAGGCAATAGGACCGTGTTTCAATTCTCCACCGGCAAAACCTTCAGCCTGAATATAGGAAATTTCCTTCAACTTCAAGGCACCTTCTAAGCAAACGGCATAGTCTAACGTACGACCGATAAAGAAGCTGCTACGAGCAAAAGACAAATAGTCACTTGCGATTTGTTCAAATGCATCTCTCGTATCACAAAGTTCCTCCATGGCACTCGCAACAATGCCAAGTTCATGGACGAGATCCACATCAATGGCCAGACCTTTGCTTCTTGCAACAACCTCAGCCAAGATGGACAACACCGCCACTTGTGCCGTATAAGCTTTTGTCGATGCAACAGCGATTTCCGGACCGGCGTGAAGCAACAATGTATAATCTGCCTCACGAGATAACGTAGACCCGGGAACATTCGTAATGGTCAATGCTTGATAACCCATTTTCTTAATTTGAACAAGAACGGCACGGCTGTCTGCTGTTTCTCCGCTCTGTGAGATAAAAATAAACAATGGTTTTTCCGATAACAATGGCATGTTGTAACCAAATTCACTGGCCACATGTACTTCAGTCGGAATTTTTGCCAACCGTTCAATTATATTTTTCCCGACCATACCGGCATGATAACTCGTTCCAGCCGCAATAATATAGAGCCGGTCTGCTTGATTAATGGCTCCAAGAATATTTTGATCAATAACCAATTCACCATTATCATTGGAATACTTTTGAATAATTGTCCGAATAACAAATGGCTGTTCATCAATTTCTTTTAACATATAGTGGGGATACGTACCCTTTTCAATATCACTGGCATCTAATTCAGCAATAAACGGTTTTCGTTCTACTTTTCTGCCATCTAAGTCAAAAATTTCCACATTTTCACGCGTGACAATAACCATTTCTTGATCCATTAGTTCCAGAAATTCTTTTGTAACTTGTAACATTGCCAAGGCATCCGATGCGACCACATTGAAGCCGTTACCTAGACCGACAAGTAGCGGGCTTTTATTTTTTGCAACATAAATAACATCTTTATTTTCTTCGTCAAGTAAAGCTAGAGCATAAGATCCTTTTAATATTTTCAACGTCTTTTGGAAAGCTTCTTGAACAGCATATCCATCATTGACAAATTTCTCAACTAATTGAACAACGACTTCCGTATCGGTGTCACTTTTTAGTGAGATATCCGACAAATATTCCGCTTTTAATTGTTCGTAGTTTTCAATTACTCCGTTGTGCACGATTGTAAACCGTCCCGTTGCACTTTGATGCGGGTGAGCATTTACTTTGCTTGGTTTCCCGTGAGTTGCCCAACGAGTATGACCGATTCCAACGTTTGCCTTTACTTGTTCATCAACAATAAAACGTAAATCAGCAATCCGTCCTTTTTCTTTAAAAAGATGGACTCCTTCTTCATTTAAAACGGCGATCCCGGCAGAATCGTATCCTCTATATTCAAGTTTTGCAAGTCCTTTTAATAAAATTTCCTTAGCGTCCTTATTACCGATATAACCAACTATTCCACACATAGTTTCCAGCCTCCTAATGTCCGGGGGCAAGAGGTCAACTATATATGGATTTTATAGGGACATCTTGCCCCCTTATCTCCATTTGTAATGGCGCATTTTTCTCTCCTTTGTCCAAAAAGTCACCTCTTTGTTTTAGAGAGAAATCTCGACTATGCGCAAAGTCGGAAGGTATCCGCCGAAAAACTCGATAAACCTTCTCCTCGTCAACTAGTATTACGGTTCCCATTAGTTTATCATTCATGAATCTTTCTTCATCAAGATACGTGCATACCCTGTTTGACAAAGGAATATACAAGCACAGAAACATCCCGACTGATAAACTCTCCAGTCCTTGAGTGAAATAATGGGACCTTTACTAGTTCTGGCGCTTTAATAAACTGACTTATACGATCCTCCTTTCCTCCAAAAAATTAACAGGACATATTCATCATAATTCAATCCACTCTTTTTAGTCAATAGGGAAATTATTCACATGCTTTACCTTGGCGTTCATAGGATCGTTGAAATCCGGTAAGGACTGAAGTTACTTCTTTTTAAATACCAAAAAGAGCAGATAATAAAATATATGCATAAAGGAATTGAACCGTTCCTTTATGCATATGTTAAAAGTAAATCGCGTTTTGCTTTTTACAACCGTGTTATTCACGAATTCCCATTTCTTCTTTTACAACAGCGGCAATTCTATTCACATAAGCTTCACATTCCTGTTCGCCCGGTGCTTCTACCATGACACGCACGAGTGGTTCTGTACCGGATGGTCGGACAAGAACTCGTCCGTTTCCTGCCATTTCTTTTTCTACCTCTTCAATTACGGCCTTTACCTTTTCATTTTCGGTTACGTGATGTTTATCGGTCACCCGGATATTGACGAGTTTCTGCGGGTATTTTTTCATTTCTTTTGCAAGCTCCGATAACGGCTTGTTCGTTTGTTTTAAAATATTTATCAATTGCAGCCCTGTTAACATTCCGTCACCTGTTGTATTATAATCAAGGAAAATAATATGCCCGGATTGCTCGCCTCCAAGATTATAGCCATTCTTTTTCATTTCCTCTACAACATAGCGATCTCCTACATCTGTCCGAACACTCTTAATCTCAAGTGCTTCTAAAGCTTTATAGAAACCAAGGTTACTCATGACAGTTGAGACGACAGTTTGTTGTTTCAGTCTGCCTTCATTTTTCATATACTTGGCACATATATACATAATTTGGTCGCCATCAACAATTTCGCCTTTTTCATCAACCGCAATCAACCGGTCCCCGTCGCCGTCAAATGCCAAACCGACATCCGCTCCTTTTTCAACAACAAATTTTTGAAGGGCTTCCGGGTGGGTTGACCCAACTCCATCATTGATATTCAGACCATCCGGTGATGCACCCATTGTTGATAAATCGGCGTCTAAATCGGCAAATAAATAGTTTGCTAAAGATGAAGTCGATCCATTGGCGCAATCGAGTGCAATATGAATTCCGGAAAAATCTTCATCGACGGTCTGTTTTAAATATTGTATGTACTTTTGCCCGCCTTCAAAGTAATCATTCACGACACCAAGATCCTTTCCTACCGGTCTTGGTAAATTATCTTCATTCATATCAAGATATTGTTCAATTTCTGCTTCTTGATCATCTGTTAGTTTAAATCCGTCAGGACCAAAGAACTTGATTCCATTGTCTTCAACCGGATTGTGGGAGGCTGAGATCATTACGCCGGCATGTGCACTCAAGGCCTTCGTTAAGTAAGCAACACCCGGAGTTGTAATAACACCTAATCGCATTACTTCAACACCGATTGAAAGCAGCCCGGCCACGAACGCACCTTCCAGCATGTGACCGGATATGCGAGTGTCCCGTCCAATCAAGACTTTTGGACGTTCCGCATCTTTCGTTAAAACATATCCGCCATAGCGTCCTAATTTAAATGCCAATTCCGGTGTCAGCTCACTATTTGCCACTCCTCTAACTCCATCCGTACCAAAATACTTACCCATAAAAACTCTCTCCTTTTTTCCAATCATTAACCGGTGATAACTCAACTTTCCGGCTCTTCTATTATCTTTCAGCTGTAATTTTTACTTTTACTGTTGTTCGTTTAAGTTTCCAATCTATCGTATCAGAACCCTCTGCCTGAATTTTCAGCTCATGTTCTCCTTCAGTTAACCCTTCCGCATTAACGGTCAGATGAAAACTATCCGCATTTATATTTTGTAAAACTTCCGGTGTCCCGGTTACATCAATATCGACTTGTCCATTATCCGGATCAAGGAAATCAAGTGCATATTGATTACTTAATCCGGTATAGTTTACCGGGACATTTTTAATCGTCCTTGTTTCTTTTGTTTCAGTCGTTACTTTTACATTAATTGCTTCAGGTGTCACAGCAGTTATCCCATTTCCTAAAGTGATTGGAATCGTTAGTTCCTGATCACCCGAAATATTAGCCACATTTACCGGAATTTCGATACTTGAAATTTTATCTAATGCACTTTGTCTTCCATATAGAACAACTTCTCGTACAGCCGGTTCAATATTTTTAATGCTTACCCCCTCTTTCGGTGTTCCTTGCTGTTTAATAACAACAGGTACCGTTTTTTGTGGGCTTTTAACCGGAATTGTGACTTCCACTTCGGCCGGTTCTACCTGTACGTTTAGTTTATTTAAGTTTTGGTCAAGAACGGATACACTCGCTTTTTGAGTAAACGTTCGATCAATGACTTCATTTCGCTCAACAATTGCTTTTACATAATTGATTTGATCAATGACATCTTTTCCGCCTGTAATTTTAACTTTTTTTGGTTTTATAACCGGTTCCTCTGCTTGGTAGCCATCTTCCAGAAGAGCTTTATTAAACTGTATATCAACAGTAAATTCTTTTGTTACTTTTTCTTGAACATTTACATTCACTGCTTCAGGTTTTATAGAGACAGTTAATTTATCCGAAATATCACGGACTTGGAATTTCACCCTCTGTGTACCTATTTCTGCCTTGGTCAAATCAAGATAAACTGTAAAATCCCTCAAATTTTTGGCCGATTTAACTAAACTGCTATTGCCCTCAACAATGACGTCAACAGTTTGTGGGGCACCGGTGACTACAAAATTTTCTTCATCATAATATAAAACAACAGGTACATCCTCTATCGTTTCCGTGGTTGTATTATCCCTGGCGGCACCTGATGCAGGACCCATTTGGTCTATATAAGCTGTTATATATAAGAGTAAAGCCAGTACTAAGGCAAGACCCCGGACAAACCATTTGCTTTCCATTAATTTATTTAAAAATTTATCCATCTTTTATCACCTCTTTTTCACCCACTTGCTCCAAAGATTACTTGTGGTTTGGGGTTCCAAAGGTTTTACTAACTTTTCGGTTAACATGCTCCGGAGCTGTTCTAGTTTAATTTCTCTGTGAAGTTCTCCATTTTTCGTTAATGAAATCCCTCCTGTTTCCTCTGAGACAACGACGGTAATACTATCGGTAACTTCACTAATTCCAACAGCTGCTCTGTGCCTTGTACCAAGTTCCTTTGAAATAAACGGACTTTCTGATAAAGGCAAATAACAGGCTGCCGCTTTAATCTCATCGTCTTGAATGATCACTGCCCCATCATGTAAGGGCGTGTTGGGAATAAATGTATTGATTAGAAGTTCCGATGTAACTTTTGCATTCATCGGTATGCCAGTTTCAATATAATCATTCATTCCGGTCTCTTGGGCAATTGATATTAAGGCACCAATCCGCCTCTTCGCCATATACTCGCAAGCTTTTACGATGGCATTTACAATTTGTTCTTGCTTTTCTTCCTCTTTTTGTCTTTGCCTTGTAAAAATTCGGCCACGACCCAGTTGTTCTAGGGCACGCCGTAATTCAGGTTGGAAAATAATAATGATTGCCAGAAAGCCCCATTCAATCACCTGTTCCATTAACCATTCCAAAGTTCTTAATCCAATTATATTACTCAAACCACGTAAAATAAGGATAATAAATATTCCGTTGATTAATTGAACAGCCTTCGTTCCCCTGACAACCATAAATATTTTATAAATTAGGTACCACACAACTAGAATATCAACAACACTCGCTATATAATCAACAATCGTAAAATCGGCAAAAAAATCAGCAAATGGCATAAAAACCTTCCTCCAATTATCTATGCAAAAACGTTTCAGTCCATCCTTTTAAAAAGTAAATTTTTCCACATACATTCCAAAGGCAAAATTGACAACCAGCAAGATGCCTTTTTCAACAAATAAATCAGTCCACATACCCCTATTATATCCTATATTCTAAACGTGAACATGTTCGACAAAGATTTTGTTTGTTAGCGTACAGGCAACAATTTTCCCTTATCACTTACCCTGGAACTGAAACGTTGTAAAAGTGATATATCATTCTAATTTGATTAACTTTTTTATCTTTTAATAGTCATTCTGTTAACGATATACAAGTATGGGGGTTACTAAGTATTTTACTGTATATCATATTTTTTTATTATACCATAACTCATGGAAACAGAAATTTTTTTCACTTTTTTTGCAGAAGTCCATTTCCAAATGTATGAAAACCAACTAAAACTTGCAAAAAGAAAAGCACACGGAAAGATTTCGAAGCTTTCCTTGTGCGTTTATTTTATATCCAAAAAGTTCCAATTTGACTAAAATTGCTTTTGTTCTTTCTTTACATAAAAAAAGGTCTTTGAACACGCTTGATCACAACCATAAGGTTTCCACTTGGTAAGATCATCTGTGTAAGAAAGGACCTTTATCAACGAATTTATTATTCCTTACCCGTTAACATGTTCATGGTACTTTCAAATATATGTTTCATTTGATACCATAACCACTCAAATGCCTCATTAATCTCCACAATATCGCCTTTAACCTGACCGGCCGAGGCCATATATGATTCCCCATTAACGATTTCCCCGTTAATGACTGTTACACTACCGTCAACTTTTCCGTCAATACGGATATCGCCATTTTTTACAACAATATCTCCAGTAACCGTCTCTCCTTCAGGCACGATAGCTGTGTTATTCTCAATGACTAAATCAGGGTTTTTTGTAACAGAAAAGTCATCCCCTGACCAATGAGACAATAAACTTGCCGCCATAAATATGGAAAAGATGCTTGCAGCCGTTAATACCGGATGTCTTGAGAACCATCGTTTCACACTTACTTTTTTCTTTTCTTTCGGTAAATTCATCAGCACTTTTTGCGTAAAATCTGCCGGTGCTTGAACATGTGAGATACTTTTTACTAAAGCAATGGATTTTTCAAGTTCCTGAAAATGTTGGCGGCAATCGGCACAGGATTTTAAATGTACGGTTAATATGTTTTTATGTTCCGGTAAAATTTCCCCGTCTAAATATTCATGCATATATTCGGTTATTATTTCAGGACATCGATTCAAAGGTTTTCACCTCACTCAAATATGCCGGAGTTGTTTGCGAAGAGCTTCTCTCCCTCTATGTATTCTCGTTTTGACAGTTCCAATGGGAAGATCCAAAATCTTACTAATTTCCAATAGGGGGAGTTCTTCGATATATTTTAAAACAATGACTGCCCGATATTTTTCCGGCAATTTTAGAATTTCATTTTGAATGATTTCTTGCAATTCAATTTTTGAAACCTCTTCATCGGGTGCAAGTTGGCTTGCGGGTATTTGTGAATATAAGGTCAACCCTTCTGTGCCTGCCACTTCAGCATCTAAATAATAATCAGGTTTCTTTTTCCTGATCCGGTCGATACATAAATTGGTTGCAATACGATATAACCACGTGGAAAATTTTCTGTCAATATTATATCGTTCAATATTTATATATGCACGTATAAAAGCCTCTTGTGAAATATCTTCAGCCTCGTGAGAATTCCCCAACATTCGGAAGCAAAGTTGAAATACTTTATCTTTGTATAATTCAACGATCTCCCCAAACGCATTTTGGTCCCCTTTTCGCACTTGTTTTATCCGTGATTTCACAAACTCATCCATTCATAACCCTCCGCTCTATGCGGCTATTTATATTACGAAACAGCAAAAGAAAAGTTTCATTAATCTTATTATACTATGAATTATTTTTTTATTGAGGGAAAAACTAGAAATTTTCTTTATATACAATTAGGAAAACACTTGGAGTTGCCTGCTACATGGGATATGTATTATTATTGGAAATTTTTACTTATGGTGTAAAAAAATCGCGGTGGTTACCTGTTACATGCGATTTGTATCATTTCCGGAAATTTGTACTTTCCGTCGTCACAAAAATCACGCCGGCTGTTACCTGTTATGTGGAATTTGGATCCTTACCTCAAAATTTATACGGGCGTACATGTAAAATAAATGGGTCCCCATCTAATTTTTAAAATGAGAACCCTTAATCACTAATTATATAAAATTTACGGTTATTTTGCTGATTCATAATAGAATTTCACCAAAAAGCGAGGCCATTAATCCGACGGCAAGTATCCCCGTTTTATTCTTCTCATCTAATATAGGATTCACTTCAACGAATTCCGCTGACGTAATCATTTCCGATTCAAAAAACATTTCCATAGCCAAATGACTTTCCCGGTAATTTAAGCCGCCTTCTACCGGAGTGCCGACACCCGGTGCATAAAGTGGATCTAACCCGTCTAAATCTAATGAAAGATGAACACCATCTGTACGATCTTTAAAATATGCAATCGTTTCTTCTATAACTTTTGGAATGCCCAGACGATCAATTTCATGCATGGTATATACTTTGATTCCTTTTTCTTTAATTAATCTTTTTTCACCTTCATCTAATGATCTGGCACCAATAATGACGATATTCTCAGGTTGAATTTTTGGACAATAGCCACCAATTTGCGTAAGCGTCGTTTCACCTAATCCAAGACTGACCGCTAGGGACATGCCATGAATATTTCCCGATGGTGAAGTTTCCGGTGTATTTAAATCTCCATGAGCATCAAACCAGATAACCCCGAGTCTTTTAAAATATTTTGAAATGCCGGCAAGTGTTCCAATCGCAATACTATGGTCTCCGCCAAGTACGAGTGGAAAGGAACCTTCTTTCATGATTTTGTCGACTTTATCTGCAATTTTTGTACTCGCTTGGACAACCGCTTCTAAGTTTCGCAACCCTGTTAAAGGATCTGTTGTCAATCGATCTCTACCAATCTCAATATCTCCTAAATCATTCACTTGGTAACCCAGGGATTCCAGCCTTTCAACGACCCCCGCATAACGGATTGCACTCGGACCCATATCGACACCCCTGCGTAATTGCCCTAAATCCATCGGTGCTCCCACAATTGAAATTTTTCCTCTCATCTTTTTCTACCCCCCTAAAACATATTGTAAATGCCTTCAAGCGATGACTCAACCTAGCAAAAAATGGTATAAATAAACACTTTTATTATAGCAATCAAGGAAAAATTATTATAAGAAAAGGAAAGGAATGCTTTCGTAGATTCCTTTCTCAAGTTTGACACTGAAAACCGTCTGGAACATTGTAATTACAGCGTTTTTGGCCCATATTTAGGGCGATAAAACTGCGTACTTTTTAGCTCTTTTGCTGCTAAAAAGTAAATAAATTGTGTGATAAAATTATTTTGGGCAAATTATTTCTTAGCCCTTCATTTAGCAAAAATCACTTTCTTAGTTGTATTTTTTTCGCAAGTAGTTATATTTATAATTAAGTCATGCGGATTTGGTATGCTTCCTTATCCCTGGGTGCCTTTTTCTGATGTTTCGCAGCTTTAAGGCTGTATGGTTGTAATTAATCCGGTGTTTAAACAGGTATCTTTACCAATCGTTAAAAAATGGCTGAAAGAGAGGGATAAACTTCATGCCCAAAAAACAAACCGAGGCAAATAAGAAGTGGCAAGAAAAAAATAAGGATTATGCTAACTATATTAGTGCACGATCCCGAGCGCGCAGTTTCATCAAGAATAAAGCCACCCTTGAAGATATTGAGGAATTTAAAAAATTAATTGAAGAGCGTGAAAAATTTTTAAAAAGCGAGGACACATTTAGCTAAGAGGAAATCACTTTTTTTACAGTCAATTTTGCCAGGGGAATCGTCCTTAGAATATCTCTGCAAACTTTTGGCACATATCGGAATTAATTTTTCTACGAATTCGTTTCTTATTGAGTTTTTATAGAGGAAATGTCGAACCGAAAAATAGGATATTGCCTGTTATTCGCCTGTGGAACGGTAAAAAACAAAAAAATGTTCCACAAAAAAGCGACCCTTAAACATCCAAGAGTCGCCTTTTTTAATGTTTTTCGCAATAAGCGGAAGACGGGACTCGAACCCGCGACCCTCACCTTGGGAAGGTGATGTTCTACCACTAAACTACTTCCGCATAAATTAAACTATCTATAAATTAAAGTGAAAACAAAATTACTCCCTTTTACATCATAATATTGTTTAAGTTTAAATAAAATGACTGGGCTAGCTGGATTCGAACCAACGAATCACGGAGTCAAAGTCCGTTGCCTTACCGCTTGGCTATAGCCCAATATGTTTTTATGGTGGAGGGGGACGGATTCGAACCGCCGAACCCTGAGGGAGCGGATTTACAGTCCGCCGCGTTTAGCCACTTCGCTACCCCTCCATTTATGTTATTATAGAGCTATGCCGACTGCAGGACTTGAACCCGCAACCTACTGATTACGATTCAGTTGCTCTACCAATTGAGCTAAGTCGGCAAATATATTTTTGTCTTCAATAAAAATTTCCTTTGTTGACCTCATCCTCTTCTTGTTTTTAGGTGTCAAAGCTACCCACTATCTTTTTATATACTTTGAAAAACTTTATCGAAGAGTATTATTAACTGGTCAATATTTATTATAAGAAAAAGTGGTGGAGGTTGACGGGATCGAACCGCCGACCCCTTGCTTGTAAGGCAAGTGCTCTCCCAGCTGAGCTAAACCTCCAAATGGTGACCCCTACGGGATTCGAACCCGTGTTACCGCCGTGAAAGGGCGGTGTCTTAACCGCTTGACCAAGGGGCCACAATAAATTACTCACGCAAGTTGACGCTTATTATTATATAAAGAATGCGCATGATTGTAAAGGGAAGATAGTAAGTTTTTATTTTCTGATTTTTATTTTATCCCCTAAATGGTAATCTGTCTCACAGAACTAATATTTTGAAGGCATTAGGACAAAGGTAGCATTTAAAAGGTAGGTTTTTATACACTTTTTTGAAACATGTTAAAGATACCCATATCAAGCTATAAAAACAAACGGTTTCGAATAAATACCGAAACCGCATTTAATTTACACTATTAAAAAGCTTCCAATCGGGCTCGAACCGATGACCTCTTCCTTACCATGGAAGTGCTCTACCTGCTGAGCTATGGAAGCAAGGCTCCGCAGGTAGGATTCGAACCTACGACCGATCGGTTAACAGCCGATTGCTCTACCACTGAGCTACTGCGGAACAATAAAATTTTACCACTAGTTTAGTTTATCTTTTAAGAATTACCTTTTGTAAATAATGAATGTTTTAAGTCAATTTTCAACTTATTTAATAAGTAATGTTCCAAAGATTCTACACGACTAAAGTTATGGTCTTTCAAAAGGAAATCTTTGTATAAGAATATAAAACATGCCTGGCAACGTCCTACTCTCGCAAAGGCAAGGCCTTCACTACCATCGGCGCTGAGAAGCTTAACTTCCGTGTTCGGGATGGGAACGGGTGTGACCTTCTCGCCATTATTACCAGACAATTATCAATGACATTTTTTATTATACTAAATAATATGTGAGTTTGCAACACATACTTCATTCTCTCAAAACTAGATAACGTAAGGCTATTTACCGAGTAACGTTCTTATCTGTCTTGCTTCGGCTCCTAGCGACTAGCGCCACTTCACACTCATCCACTACGATAAGTCAACATCGGCTCATTACTTCGCCGTGTTTCCTTTTCCTCGAAAATGCATTCGCATTTTCTTCGTGCGATGCAAATTCAGAGAAGTAACTCTGCTCTCATTCCTGAGTGCTCCAGTGCGTACGTCGCTGAGCATAAGGAATGCTTCATCAGCATTACCTCGCAAAGTAAAATCTGTGATTTTACTTGAATCGCCTCAGCATTTCTAATAGGTTAAGTCCTCGAACGATTAGTATCCGTCAGCTCCACACGTCACCGTGCTT
>ERZ1673815.37-NODE-37-length-35256-cov-32.005909_pt1 | contig 35256 bp, 40 predicted proteins | sample MGYA00580147_ERZ1673815 | MGnify/ENA primary metagenome ERZ1673815 (study PRJEB41219, sample SAMN04549617) | soil metagenome | isolation source: soil | place: USA: Puerto Rico, Laguna Bouqueron NWR | collected 2009-06-01 ...
CGAACCCCATTCTCGTCGCCATTTTGGGGCGAGAAACACTCAATTTTGGCGACGAGAATCGCTCTCGTCACCAATTTTAGGTGGAAAACGGCCATTTATGACGACGAGACCCGTTCTCGTCGCCATTTTGATGTGAAAAACATTCAATTTTGACGGTGAAACCCATTCTCACCGATATTTTTAGGCGCGGAACACTCATATTTGCCGATGAGCCCTTTCTCGCTAGTAATTTTAATGCTCAAGGGGCTGTCCAAAAAGTAAACATCAAAAAGTAAACCTTTTATATAATCCAAATTGTATTAACCTAAAGTAGGCTGTCCGAAAGCAAATAGCAATTAAAAATAACTTGAAATATCTTGCAGTTATATGTTATAGTCTATTTATCTTTAAAGAAATGGAGGATTTCCTAGTGATTGATAGTATAAGACTACGTTACCAATCTTTGAACCGTTAATTGAATACGTTCAAAGGCTCTGCTTGTGTAGCCGGGTAAATGGGATTAGTCTGCCTATCGATAGGAAACCTTTATTTTGCGGATATTTGTAAAAAGTGGGGGACGGATCTGCCCTCTTTTTTTCTGTCTTCAAAAAATGTCCTGTTCAAAGGTTAACTAATAAACTGTAGGTCTGATGATTTGGCAAAGACTGGCCAAAAGGGTATATTCTATCCTTTTCTTTCGTGAAGGCAACAGTCAAATTGTGCAAAAACCAATATCCATTTACTTTCAAGCACAGGTGGGATGCCTGTGTTTTTCTGTTTTCATTCTATCTTGACCGACCACACCCTCAAGCAGTCGCGGTGCAGAAAAACTGATTCGGGACAAAGTTAAAGATGGCGTGTAAATTTCGTGATTTTAAAAAATATCAAAAGTATGTCTTTCTTTCTTGAAAATGTTTACTGTAAACTGAAAAGGGAAAATTTTACACCGTTATAAAAAGCTTTTTCTAATAGGGGAGAAAAAATTTTTAAAAAAAGAAATGGGTTGATAGTGGATGAACAGCGCAACACATAATGATAAAAGCAATTGGTACAAGAATATTGTTCTCTTTTTAAGTAGCCAGGCGATCTCATTATTCGGCTCGTCCTTGGTTCAGTATGCCATGATGTGGTATATCACGTTATCAACAGAATCCGGTGTGATGATGACGATTTATATCATTTGCGGTTTTATTCCAACATTTATTTTGTCGCCGGTAGCGGGTGTATGGGCTGATCGTTATAACAGAAAAATGCTGATTGTACTTTCAGATGGTCTCATTGCCCTAGCAACACTTATTCTAGCCATTCTCTTTTTAATGGGGTTTGATGATATTTGGTTGCTATTTTTAATGGCAGCAATTCGCGCTTTTGGGACCGGCATACAAACCCCGGCAGTCGGTGCGATTTTGCCGCAGATTGTTCCAAAAAATAAATTGACAAAAGTGAACGGAATCAATGGAAGTATTCAAGCTATTATTATGTTTGTATCACCATTGGTTAGTGCTGCTCTATTAGGAATGGCAACGATGGAAATTATCTTCTTTATTGATGTCGTAACAGCAGCCATTGCGATTGGAACACTACTTATCTTTTTAAAGATTCCTTTACATGAAAAGGCCAAGGACAAACAAACAACAAGCTACTTAAGTGATTTTAAATTAGGTTTGCAATATGTGAATAGTCATGACTTTCTCAAGAAGTTCTTCTTGTTCTTTGCTCTCTTCGTGGTATTAATGGCGCCGGCTTCCTTTTTAACGCCACTACAGGTTGCACGCAGTTTTGGTGATGATGTGTGGCGGCTAACTGCCATTGAAATTGTCTTTTCCATTGGTATGATGGCGGGTGGGGCAATCATTGCTTCGTGGGGAGGCTTTTCAAATAAAGTAAAGACAATGGGATTTGCTACAGTAATCATGGGCGTTTGTACATTCGCATTAGGAAGTGTTCCAAACTTTTGGATCTATTTATTTTTCATGGGTGTATTCGGAGTGGCCATGCCTATTTTAAATACACCGGCTACCGTATTATTACAGGAAAAAATTGAAGAAGATTATTTAGGAAGAGTTTTCGGGGTGATGGGGATGATTTCAACTTCCATGATGCCAATTGGAATGCTGATATTCGGTCCGCTTGCCGACATGGTAAAAATTGAATGGCTACTGATTGGAACAGGAGCATTTATTATGTGTTTATCGCTATTATTAGTCAAGAACCATGTGCTAATTGAAGCGGGAAAATCAAGTGGGTGAACAGGAGAGGCTGTCAGAGGAATCTCTGCAGGAAGGAAGCACACAGGATAAAGAAAACTCGGCAATCGTCGAGTTTTCTTTATAAAAATAGGGTATTGCACGGTTGAGAATATAATATTATCTTTGAACCTCATTGGCTATTGCCATCTCATCGGGATTTATAAAAAAACCGAGATCATTCGTGAAGTATGAGAGTTTCAGTTATTTTTTGGAGTATTTTGATGGATAAATGTTACATATTTAAAAAACAGCAATGTGAGGGATTGAATGAATAAATAGAATGTAAATGAATAGGTTGGCTTCCATCCTTTATAAATAAACACTTTGAAATAGGATGATAGCCATTCAAAGGCAGTTCCAAAAGTAGACCATATGACAATATAAACAGCAATCCAATATCCTTTTATACGAAGCCGGTCATAAAAATATACAAAAAAATAACCGGTGGGGGCAACTAATACATATGTGAAAATATCGAAAAGGTCATAGTATGGCGAATTCATAATATCGTATAAGTCTATCCTTGGCGTCGATAAAATATGATCCGCAAACCGCGCGATTGTCGAGGAAAAAAGCATAATAAGGATTGTGACGCTAAGAGGGAATCTTTTTGGTAGTAAATGGAGCACGGAAAAGGCGATGAACATACAAATTAGAACAAACCATTCATTGATATCAAAGGAGTTAGGAAGTTTCATCAGGTCTGGATCCCCTCTTTCTTTAAAATGGAACGAAACCATTGCTGGCAGAAATAAGTTGTCAATAGGATTCCAAAGAGTGAAATCAAGGTTTTTTGATAATTCCAGTTAATAAAGGTGATGACTCCTAATTGAACAAATAGAAATTCTGCTGCCCAAAATATGAAAAACACAAAAACGCTTAAGACAATTTTTTTTAGTTTTGATTTTACACTGCAAAAGAGGTTTAGGTAGCCAATGCAAATAAGTGGTTCAAATATCAGTTCATAGAGCCTGAATAAGATTTCTAACTTCATGTCGCCTTCAATTTTAAAAGCACCCAAGTTAACACCAATAATCGAAAAATAGCTTGATAGGAGGAAGGCAAGTACAAAATAGTTGAAAATATTGACAATTATATGAAATTTTTTCTTGATGGAAAAAAATAAGATAAGGAAAATCAGGTATACATCAATGACAAATTCCATTGTTCTTTTCATTCCCTTATAAAATGTTCTTTATGATTTCCGGTGGTTCGTTTAGATTTTTCGAGAATTGATCCAAAAAATTTTAATAAAGGATTTATTTTAGATAAAAAAGTTGGCTGAATAACCCGCCAAATACTATAAAGCTTATAGGGTATTTTTTCATTTTTATTCCTATTTTATGCGGAAATAATCCGATAACTTAGTTTTTATGTTTACTTTTGAACAGAAAGAAAAACCACCATATGAACAGGAACAGATACCCTATAATTGAAAAAATAGCCCAACTAGCACCTTTTTGCAATTGACTTACTAAATGTTCAAATTCATTCATTTCTTCTGCTCTTCCAAGACTGTTAATGAAGGCAACTATTGGAATGGTCACAGTGAACACAATGGTTAGAAAGGGCAAAATCTTTCCTTTCTTTTTCACTATGCTGTATATCGCCGTTCCTAATGTTGATAAGAGAAATAAGTAATATAATACCCAGAACCAATTTGGCAAAGTTTCCCAATACATAAATACCCTCCTTAAAAATTTCAAATTCATTTCTGTAAGCTCACTTTAACAGAAATATAACTTAACATAAATGTATATGACAAAAACAATAATCTATTAAAAAGGATCCATTACCTGTCCATGAATGATGAAGGATTAATCAAATAACGAAAATGGAATATGAATGAAAAACGATTATTGATTATACTTGACAGTCGTAGTACTATGGCTTACAATAATTAAAAAGGTGAGGAAAGAATACCTCGCCTAAAAAAAGCAAAAAACCTACGACAGCCGTAGTACTTTGATAAGCGAAAAGATGGTGAGAGTATGGGAGGACAAATATCAAGTGATATGCTGCGCGGACACACGGATACAATTGTGTTAGCGAGTCTCTTGGATCGTGACCGCTACGGGTTTGAAATTTATAATCGTGTGTTGCAGAAAACCAATCATTTGTACGAATTAAAAGAAACAACACTTTATTCCAGTTACAAACGTCTTGAGAAAGAGGGTTACATCGAATCCTATTGGGGTGATGAAACACAAGGCGGTCGCAGAAAGTATTATCATATCACCGAGCGGGGGAGGGAACTATACCGGCAAAAACTCGAGGATTATGAGTTTACCAAGAAGATCTTGGAACGATTATTTATGGAGGTATAAATTATGGAACTAAAAGAATTTATTGATAAAGCATTTGAAAAATATGAAGAGTCACCGGAACTGATTGATTTTAAAGAGGAATTATTAACAAATCTTCAAGATCGTTTGAAGAGTTTAGAAGCGAACGGAATCAAACGTACAGACGCATTAAGACAAATACAAATAGAATTTGCAGATATTAACAAAATTGCTGATGAAATGAGTTTAGAGAAAAAGAAAGAGGTATTTGAAATGCGATACATGTCATTGCGAAATTTTGTTACAAAGACACGTGCCGCCATTTATACCATTCTGGGCGTCCTTACTGTATTTGCAATCATTATTTCCTGCTTTAGTTATCTTTTTTTAGGCAAAGTTGATGCTGTAACAGGTGTTATGATGTTGTTTTTAGCCGTTCCTTTAGCAGGGTTTGTCTATATGGGCTTAACACAGGAAACAGCAACTCGCAACCCAATGCGACCAATGCGTGCCGCAATTTATGCTGTTGCAGTCTTTGTTTTCTTATTTGGAGTCATTCTTGTACCAATCGGCCCAATGTCAATATTCGGTGAAGCTAAATCATTAGAAGGTGCTTTAGCGGTTTTAATTCCTTTTGCCTTACCAAGTCTCGGTGTGATCACATTTTTAGTGATTACAGAACCCGAACATCGGAAGGCATGGGTATTAAAAGAAGCCGAAAAACAAAATGAATGGGCAAAGAACTTTGAAACATCCGGTAATGCGCAAACGTTTGGCATCATGACGGCAGCGCTTTGGATTTTAGCGATTGGTGCCTTTATTCTTTTACTGATTATGAAATTATGGGTTTTCAGCTGGATTCCATTTGTTGTAGCACTGGCTCTGATGATGGTCCTACTCGCATATTATATGAAAAAATAAAAAAACAAGCTGAAGGAAATGAATTTGTCTGAGATTCATTTCCTTTTTACACGTTAATATATAGAAAGCCTGCTGAAATTCGGCTGGATTATTGAAAAGGTATTTCTTATATGCTATATTATGAACATACTTATTAAAGATGTTTAATAAGTTTTTTGCTGGAGACTTTTTAAATACATTTAATAAATGGACGTAAGGTGGTGACAGTTGTGAAAGTTACTCCAAAATCGTTAAGCACGGTTATTCTTCCCGCTATTCGAAAATCTCTTTTAGAACTTGGGAGTGCAACAAAGGTCGAGCTTAGCGAACATTTACAAATTAGTTTCCCGACTATAAGCAAATTTTTGACCCGGATGGAGAAAAATGGAGAAGTTATTTCAGTTGGTTTAGATAAATCCAGTGGCGGGAGAAGAGCAAAAAGATATCGGTATAATCCTGATTACATGCTGGGACTGGCTATTTTCTTAGAAAGGACCGAGACAATCTATACTATTTTTAATTGTGCGGGAGAAATAAAGAAACAAGGAAAGGCATCAAGTGTATTAATCGATAATGGGATATACATATTAACTAAGTTCATTGAAAAAGTAATAAAGGCTAATTCGTCAAAAATAAGTTCAATTGCCATCGGGGTTCCGGGTTCGGTTGAAAATGGTCGAATTTTTTATATACCGGGATATGAGCAGTTTCAAAATCTTGATCTAAAAGGGTATATTGAAGATTCTTTTTCGATACCTGTCGTTGTTGAGAACGATATGAATGCTGCTGTACTAGGGTTTAGCTATAATAATCGAATTGAGGAGAATCAATCTCTTGTCTATTTGTATTCCGGGCAAAATGGACCGGGTGCAGGATTGATGATTAATGGTGATATGGTGCGGGGAAGTACCTTTTTTGCAGGAGAAATTTCATTTGTCCCTCAGTATGATGAACGAAATTTTAGTCAGGCGTTAAAAGATGGAAGTAACTCTAGTCAGTTTACTAATTTTGAAAGTAATCAGATTGATGCTATTAGTAGGTTAGTAGCCACATTTACCGCAATTATGAATCCACATACGATTATTTTTTGTAGAGATGAAGTTGAAAAAGAGGTTATAGACAAAATTGCCATTGATAGCGCAAAATATATCCCTTCTGAACATCTTCCCGAGCTAACAATCAGTGATTGGAAACAAGATTACTTGTATGGATTACAAAAGCTTTGCCTTGATCTTATGATGAACAAATAGTGCATATGTTTTCTCAATACTTTTTAATGTCATTTAATAAGTGTATCTCTTTTGGTAGATTTTAAGCAGGAAATAAACGAAATTGGGAAAAGGTGAAAAAATGCATAAGCGAGGGTTACATGATGACAACATTTCTTTTAATCATTATTTATTTGGCTTTTATCAGCCTGGGCTTACCTGATTCCTTGTTGGGAGCAGCATGGCCGGTAATGCAATCGGATTTTGGCGCACCAATTGAGACGGCCGGATACCTGTTTATGACGATTGCAGGGGGTACGATTCTCTCCAGTTTAGTTAGCGGAAAGGTGTTGAAACGATTTGGCACAGGCAAAGTCACATTTGTCAGCGTATTAATGACTGCTTGTGCGTTACTCGGCTTTTACTTTGCTCCATCCATTATTTGGCTTTTTCTTTGTGCCATCCCACTTGGTATGGGAGCGGGTGCTGTTGATTCGGGATTAAATGATTATGTAGCGACCCATTATAAAGCCCATCATATGAGTTGGTTGCATTGTTTTTGGGGAGTCGGTGCAACACTTGGTCCTGTTATCATGGCCCAATATATTTCAAATCAAAATTGGGGTAAAGGGTATCTCACTATATCAGGACTTCAATTCATATTAGTCGTCATCCTTTTGTTCACCTTGCCTTTATGGAACAAAGTAAATAGCCATATTACTATAAATAAAGAGCCGGAAGAGCCAAAGGGAGTTTCTTTTAAGGAAAACGTTGAGAAGGTAAGACCTTTACAAATGAATGGTGTTAAATTAGCCTTGGCATCCTTCTTTTTTTATTGTGCGGTTGAAGCGACGGTAGGTCTGTGGGGAAGCAGTTTCTTGGTAAATGTGAAAGGGGTAACAGCGGCAACTGCTGCCGAATGGGTTTCCTTTTATTATGCAGGAATCACGATTGGTAGGTTAATAACGGGCTTTGTCACCTTTAAAATGTCGAACCAGATGCTTATTCGGATGGGGCAAATCATCGCATTAACCGGTGCCATTCTTCTCGTCTTACCATTGCCATCCTTCTTCTCGGTTGCAGGTTTTATTGTTGTGGGATTGGGACTAGCTCCAATCTTTCCGTGCATGTTGCATGAAACACCGGCACGTTTTGGGAAAAAGCATTCACAGGCCATTATGGGTTATCAAATGGCGGTTGCTTATACCGGAAGTACATTTATGCCACCACTCTTTGGGTTCATTGCATCACATACAACAGTCGCACTTTTCCCGATTTGTACGGTTATATTTGTGGTAGCAATGGTTCTCAGTTCCGAAAAATTGAATCGGGTACTGAAAAAGAAACTATTAATAAATAACAAGAATAAAAGTTCAACGGCAATCTAGTCATTGATTGCGAGATGGTTATGAAGCACTGAAAAAGTGGTTGCTCTGGTTAATGAATTTAGTTTTTAAAAATATAAAGTAAGTAGAAGAAGAGGGTTGTCAACATACAGTAGAAGATTTCCTTCATGATGTTCAATCATTAACTTTTTCGGCTGCTTCGAGGGTTATTTAAAATTTGTCATGGAAGAGGTACTGATATGATTAAATTAGTGCTAACGGATATGGACGGAACATTCTTGAACAATAGCGGTGACTTTAACAGGGAATTATATAAAGATGTCAAAAAAATCATGGAAGAAAAAGGAGTCATTTTTGCCCCGGTTACCGGCAAACAATGCGAGCGTGTAGAAGAGTTATTTGGTGATGATGCAAAGGATTTTTGGATTTTGGGTGATAGTGCAACTCGGATCAAGCATAATGGGAAATTTGTTTATGAATCGTTGCTTAGTAATAAATTAGGACTGGAAATGATTCGTTTGCTTGAGAAAATAAGTTTGGAACATACGATAATTGCATGTACAAGAAACGGTGCGGTCATAAAAGATAATATTCCTCAAGAAGAAGCGGCTATTGTGAGAAGATCCTATGCCCAAGTAAGGCAAGTGTCTGATTTGAATGAGGTGACTGAGGACTTTGTTAAGATTACTGTTCATGATCCGGCGCATAGATGTTTTGAAACTAGGGAAAAATTATCTTGCTTTTTTGAGTCAGCTTATATTGTCGCATCAGAATCAGCTTGGATTGACATAGCCAATGTGAATGTTCATAAGGGCACAACCGTTGCACATTTACAGCAGCTATTGAATGTAACTCCGGAAGAAACAATGGCATTTGGCGATGGTTACAATGATATCGAGCTTATGGAGCGGGCCGTCTATAGCTTTGCAGTCCGAAATGCTGTTCAGGAATTAAAAGATGCTGCAAATTTCATTACCCGTTCCAACGAAGAAGAAGCGGTCATGAAAACAATCATGCAAATTTTATCTTTACAGAAATGATAAAAAGGGGGAAATGAATCTTGCTTATTTTACGGATTTGAGAAGGAGGGGGTTGACTTCCCCCTCTTTGTCTCATCGCCATTTTGGGGCGGGGAATGCCCAATTTTGGAGACGAGGCCTGTTCTCGTCACCGTTTTGAGGCAGGAAACGCCCAATTTTTGACGACGAAACGCATTCTCGTCGCCAATTTGGGGCGGGGAATGCTGTTTTTTGGCGACGAGACCGAATCTCGTCACCAATTTGAGGAGAAGAAAGCCAATTTTTGATGACGAAACCGAATCTCGTCGTCGTTTTGAGGCAGGAAACGCCCAATTTTGACGACGAAACGTGTTCTCGTCACCATTTTGAGGTGAAAAAAGCACTATTTTGGCGACGAGCCTCTTTCTCCTCACCGTTTTTGGTCGGGAAACTTCATTTTTTGGCGACGAGGCCTGTTCTCGTCACCATTTTTAGGTAAAAAACGCTCAATTTTGACGACGAAACGTATTCTCGTCGCCAATTTGAGGTGAAAAAAGCACTATTTTGGCGACGAGGCCAGTTCTCGTCACCGTTTTGAGGCAGGAAACGCCCAATTTTTGACGACGAAACGCATTCTCGTCGCCAATTTGGGGAGAGAAATGCTGTTTTTTGACGACGAGGCCGAATCTCGTCACCAATTTGAGGTAAAAAACGCTCAATTTTGACGACGAAACCCAATCTCGTCGCCAATTTGGGGAGAGAAATGCTGTTTTTGGCGACGAAACCCGTTCTCGTCACCAATTTGGGGAGGGGAATGCTGTTTTTTGACGACGAGGCCAGTTCTCGTCACCATTTTGAGGTGAAAAACGCTCAATTTTGACGACGAAAGGCATTCTCGTCGCCAATTTGAGGTGAAAAAAGCACTATTTTGGCGACGAGCCTCTTTCTCGTCACCGTTTTTGGTCGGGAAACTTCATTTTTTGGCGACGAGGCCAGTTCTCGTCACCGTTTTGAGGCAGGAAACGCCCAATTTTTGACGACGAAACGCATTCTCGTCGCCAATTTGGGGCGGGGAATGCTGTTTTTTGGCGACGAGACCGAATCTCGTCACCAATTTGAGGAGAAGAAAGCCAATTTTTGATGACGAAACCGAATCTCGTCGTCGTTTTGAGGCAGGAAAGGCCCAATTTTGACGACGAAACGTATTCTCGTCGCCAATTTGAGGAGAGAAATGCTGTTTTTTGACGACGAGGCCGAATCTCGTCACCAATTTGAGGTAAAAAACGCTCAATTTTGACGACGAAACGCCTTCTCGTCGCCATTTTGGGGCGGGGAATGCTCAATTTTGGCGACGAGGCCTGTTCTCGTCACCATTTTGAGGTGAAAAACGCACTATTTTGGCGACGAGCCTCTTTCTCGTCACCGTTTTTGGTCGGGAAACTTCATTTTTTGGCGACGAGGCCCAATCTCGTTGCTAATTTTGACCGAGCTTTCAACGATAAAGTTTCTTGGTATTAGGTGGCTGAACGTTTTCTAATATAACAAGGTTAAAAATGAAAACAGTTTACCAACTCCCATCAATCACTTCCCCTTTTTAAACCCTTCCTGCTCCAAATAGTTTGTAGCGCCATTATAGGTTGGGAATGTACCGTCCAACAGTTCACCGGCAAAGGTATTCCAAAGGTCCAGTTCTGCGTCATACTGGAGTGTCAACGTATTACCGTGCTCATCTTTCCATATTTCTTCATTAAACGGTTTTGCCGATAGCGATTGTATCGATAAGCGAATGATATTGCGCAGTTCTTCTTCGGTAAAGTCCCGAATATTAACCATTCCCTTGTCATCCATTGGATAATCATGAGGGAAAAGTCCTGCATAAACAAAACCATTGCCGTTCGGATGCAAATGATAAACGACTGTCTTTTTTTCTTGGACACTCTCCTCATAATGGAAATTCACTCGTTTTAGCGAAACATCCTTCCTTGTAAGTTCCGGGAAAGATTCAATAATCGCAAGTTTTTCTTCAAATGTAAACATAGGCCCTCCTGAATTTTTTTCTTTTATCATTCCTGTAAAATATAGCACTTAAACATATATTTTAACAATAAATGGAAAATTAAACTATTTTTTGCATTAAACTGTAATTTTAAATCAGGCATAATTTTGCCACAGAATATCCTTTCAAATTATTAACAGTGGCTTTCTTTATTATCAATAGTTAATCATTTATCATTATGTTAAAAAACCAAAAAGTAGTTTAAGCTTAAAGTACCATATGATGTGTCATACAAATCATTCCTTCCGCTGAACAGATGCTTGCAATGAAAATATTATCGGCTAGACCGGAACCATATTAAGATTTTGCGATGCTGAAATTCTTATCCGGTATCTTCAAATTGAAACTTTAGAAGAAGTTATTCAAATATTTGATGGAAGGAAGTTTTTAGGTGATCGGCAAAAATGTTTCTCAATTATGTTGGAAAGGATTTGAATAAGCATTGGAGAGAATTTTCAATATAATTCATGCAGAAGACTTCAACCTTGCCCTAACCAATTTGCTATTGACTTTTATTCAAGTAATTACGAAAAGTATTTCGAGGAACTAATATTCACTGAAGAAGAGATAGAAAAATTAAATAAGGAAGAATTAGAGAAATTAACCAAGGTGGCGGCAATTATCGAATATATTGGGAACAGGCAACCAAAGGCAAAATTATATGATTGGATTTATTCGGATAAACTAAAACTGGAAGAACCATATACACCCGGATTGGAAAAAGAAACATTTGAAAGGGTTAGAAGGATTATTCAGCACCGAAAGAATTTGCGTCAAGAAATGTCTTTTATGATGAGAAAACCTTGAACCCATTTTAAAAACGGATGGTGCATTTCGCCCATTTAAGATGAGGAAATGCACCTGTTTTGAACAACTAATTCTGATACTAAAATTCTCTGTTTTTATAGAAGGTTAGTGATAATAAATAGGATAGTACGAAAATGAATATAGTTGGTAAAAGAATCACAAATATGGCTTCTATATTCGATAAACTTGATAAGATAAATAGAGACCTTGGATTATTTTCGGTCATATAAGAAATCAATGCTGACCCGCCAAAAATCAGGAGAAAGAATAGCAGTGAATTAATCATTCTCGATTTCAAAAAACCATATTTAAAAATTACCGGAAATGAAATGGAACAATATAAAACAGAAACGATAATTGAACCTGCCATTCCGGTAAGTGAAAAAGGAATAGGTTGCAGCGGTAACTTTAATATATCAACGACTAGATAGATGAGTAAATTTATCAAGATGGCAAAGGCTGCAATTACAATTACAGATAAATATTTAGCCAATACAATTGTATTTCTTTTAATCGGTAAGCTAATTAACATTTTGTCGCTATTATTTTTATCATCTATGGCACTTGAACCTAAAGCCAACAAATAGGTTACACCAAGTACCCCGATTAAAAGTCCGGGTGCACCTATTTTGGAAAAGAAAAGTGAAAAAAACAGAATAAACACAATGGAAAGCAAAACAGATTTTTTTTGAACAAGAAGGTCCTTTTTAATAAGATGATACATTTTGTCCACTCCCTTTCGTGGAAAATAATAAAATATCTTCTAATGTTGGTTTTTCAATCATCACTTGATTCCCAAATCGGTCCAGTAGTTCTTTTTTATCATTATAGAGCCCTTTAAAGCCAAATTTATTTTGTTCGACTCCGATGAAAGAAAGGTTTGTCGCAGTTTCAAGAAATTCTTTATTCCCTTTGACAATGGCATACTGTTCCAACAATTCATCCATTGGTTTGCTTAAGATTATTTCGCCATTATTTATAATGGTGATATAGTCGGCGATTTTTTCCAGATCGGATGTAATGTGTGTAGAGAAAAATATCGCTTTGTTTTCATCTTCCATTAAAGAGCGTAAAATGTGCAATAATTCACTTCGGATCAGAGGATCGAGGCCGGATGTAGGTTCATCCATAATCAGCAGTTCTGCGTGATGGGACAAGGCGATGGCCAGTGAAAACTTCATCTTCATTCCTTTTGATAATTGTTTAATTTGCTTATTTAACGGTAAACTAAACTTTTTCGCATATGTTAAAAACGCATTTTCATCCCAATTTTTATAAAATGGACGAATGATATTTTTCATTTCTTTAACGGTTAACTCTTCGTAAAAATGATTTTCGTCATAAACAAACCCGATTTTTTCTTTAATTTGTAGTTCATCTTTTATATGATCGAACCCAAAAATTTTAATTTCGCCGCTATCTTTTTTAATTAAGTTCATGATTAATCTAATGGTTGTGCTTTTTCCTGCACCGTTCGGACCGATAAAACCCATGACAAAGCCACGATCTAAAGAGATATTTATATTTTTTAATGAAAAATCCTTGTAATGTTTGGAGACATTGTTTATTTCAAGAATCTTATTCAAGTTGTTCACCCCTCGTATAAAAGTTCTAAAATTTTTTTCAATTCTTCCAGCGACATCCCGATTAACTTTGCTTCTGTGATTGTCTCGCTCAGTTTTTGTTCGATCATTTTCATTTTGTTTTCTTTTAAAATATTTGCGTTAACTGGTGCGACATAAGAACCTTTCCCTGCAACAGTCACTATAAATCCATCTTTCTCTAATTCGTCATAAGCGCGTTTTGTCGTAATCACACTGATTTCCAGTTCTTTCGCCAAGCTCCTGATGGATGGTAAAGCCTGGCCTTCTTTTAGGTCGCCGGTAAGAATTTGACTTTTGATTTGGTTGATAATTTGTAGATAGATGGGTTCGTTTGCGGAATTTGAAATAATAATATTCACAAAAGAGATCACTTCTTTCGTTATTACTGTATATGTACAGTATATACAGTTTGAGGTGGTATGTCAAACTAAAAATGATCGAACATTTTTATGCAAAACTTGGAGACCGTAAAAGAGTTTTGATACTTATTTCTAGTTAGTTGCCTCATCAAACAGACCACTTTCCATAAAGCAATATTCAACTGTTATGGTACAATATAATAAAAGAATATAATGGATTTCCAAGGGGGTTAAAGTCGATGGATGCAATTAATCAAAGTCCAGAAAAATTAACCTATAAAGAATATGCAACATGGGCGGAAGGAAAAAGATGTGAAGTTTTAGATGGGGTAATTATCAGTATGGATCCATCTGTTTCACCAAAACATCAAGAAGTATCGATGCAACTTTCAATTGAATTTGGTTCTTACCTTCGAGGAAAGTGTTGTAAAGTTTTTGCAGGAGATATTGATGTATACTTATTTGAAGACAAAAAAGGGTGGGATAGTGAAAAAGTAAAGAATTGGGTCATACCTGATATGGTTATTGTATGTGACCCGGATAAAATAAAAAAGCACGGAATTGTTGGTGCCCCCGATTTTGCACTTGAAATTCTTTCCCCGTCTTCAGCAAAAATTGATCATATGGTCAAAAGATGGGCCTATTCAAAAGCGGGCGTGAAAGAATATTGGATTGTAGATCCGGCCAACCAACTGGTCGAAGTCTATCTATTAAAAGAAGGCGTTTTAGAATTAGAAAATGTCTATACAAAAGAGGACTCAGTCCATGTTCACGTCCTGGAAAATTTATATATTGATTTAGCCAATATTTTCCGCGAAACATAAAACTTCTTAATTATTATCTTGAAAATGAATCAAAACATAGAAGAGAGTCACCGCGAATGAAAAGGGGTGTGTTTTCTAACCCCTTAAATGTACCGAAATTTAAAAATGACAAATTTCATCGATATGATGAGCTAATATCGAGATAATTCGCTCTTTTGTCAATCTTTCTGGGTTCAAGATGGTGTGAATTGCCAATCCGTCAATTAATGCACACAATCTTTCCGTTTCCAAATCTTTGTCAATCTCTTTTTTTAAAAACTGCGCCCGATCCAGTGAATCTAACAGTTTTTGAATTCCTTCCAAAATCCCATCATTTTGGCTTTCCCTGTTTCCTTTATTGCGGAAATATAGTACAAATTCAAGCCAAACCTCCATTTCAGCTCTTGTCGTTTCATTTGTCGGAACAATTTCCAAAAGCATCTGTAAAACCACTTCCTTTGGCGGCAAGTTTTTTAAAGCAATTTTTTCAACCCGTTCAGCCACTCTCTCTTTCACCAAATCCATTGCGTAAATTAACAATTCTTCTTGGGTGGAGAAATAGTGTCTGAGAGCGCCTAATGATAGCCCCGCTTTCCTTGCAATATTTCGTACTGTCGCCCCTTTCATTCCTTGCTCTAAAATAACTTGCCAAGTCGCTTCAGCAATTGCTTTTTTTCTATTATCATGATCAACAATTTTTGGCATACTATCAGTTTACCATAAAAATTTAAATAATACACTTGTATTAAATAAAAATGTTTGTTATGATTTATTTAGCACATCTGTATTAAAAAATGCTCGTGCCCAGTGCTTGGGAAAAATCGATTTCAAAATTTTTCCCCTGTATTTTTATTCTTATTTTGTAAAAAAGGTGATGGAAATGAATTGGATAATTTGGTTAATAATTGCTTGTGAAATCGGCTTTTGGGTTTTTATTTTACTTGGGTTAAGTTTCCGTTATTTATTGAAAAAAGAGAAGCTGGGTTTCATCTTTTTGGCGCTAACACCTGTTGTAGACCTGATCTTGATAATTGCTGCGACTTTCGACCTTTATAGTGGAACGCCCGCAACAAAAGCTCATGCACTCGCAGCTATCTATATTGGTATTTCTGTTGGATTTGGAAAAAGCATGATTCGTTGGGCTGATGAGCATTTTCAGTACTATATCACAAAAACCGGACCAAAACCGGTTAAATTATATGGATTACAATTTGCCAAACAGAATTTGAAAAGCTGGGGGCGTCATCTTCTTTCGTACTTAATTGGGGCAAGTTTAATTGGATTTATTTCCTATTTGATTAATGACTATGAACGGACAAAGGCTCTTATTCAAGTACTGGGGATTTGGTCGCTTGTTTTAATCATTGATTTACTTATTTCCCTTTCCTATTTTGTATTCCCAAGACAACCGGGAAAACCAACAATATAAAACTAATCTAATGACATTTTTAGAAAACAAGGAACCCCTCCTCGAGGACAGTTCCTTTTATTTTTGTAACCGTTTTGTCTGCAAATTGTCGGAATGATTTTACGGAATGATAAAATCACAACGTATGAATTACCAAATATACGCACCTTCACAAGTGTTTGCTTGTGGTTCGTAATAACAATGTTGTTTATATTGTCCCGTAAATGGCTGATTATACCACGTAGGTGGACATGGGGCATAGGGATTAAAATACCAAAGGGCATATTTGGAAGGATGTTCTCGCCAATAGTCTAAGGTTAGTTTGGCTAATCTCCTTTCTACACTTCTTGCCGGATTATAAAATACATTTCCTTTTTGAACGGCTTCAAAAGAATAATTTCCACCCTGCACTTGAAAAATTACTTGTCGGATTGTTCGCAAACCTCGGAAATCTAAACAGTTTGCTTTTAACCGATTGACAATAACATTACCAACCATCAACATCCCGAGTCGACCTTCCCCCTCTGCTTCCGCCCTCATCATCCTTGCCACTAAATCCACATCACTGCTTGTATACTGTACTCTTGGCACTCTGATCACCTCTAAAAAATTGTATGAAAAAAAACAACAAACATGCGGATTTTCATTTTTTCATAAGGAATGCTTTTTATTTTTGGTGATAATGTGATTTTCAATAAAAATACAATGAAAATTAATAAATATTTATTGAAAAACAATAAATATCATGCTAAAATCAAATTCGATCATAAATATGTGAGGTGTTTTAAATGAATCGAGGATCAACACTCTTTTTAAAGATAGCGGTTATTCTTATTGGAGTTCCGGTTCTTACTTTGTGTATATTTGGCTTGTCTTGGTTACCAAATCATCCGGTAAATCCGGATTACAACCATATCCTATATCCGATTATTACCGGCATATATGTATCCGTTATACCGTTTTTCATTGCTTTGTATCAGGCTTTTAAACTTTTGGGTCATATTGACAAGAATCAAGCTTTCTCTGAATTATCGGTAAGATCGCTCAAGAATATTAAATTTTGTGCCATGACAATCAGTGGTTTGTATGTAGTTGTCTTGCCATTCGTTTATCTTTTAGCAGAATTAGATGATGCGCCGGGTCTGATACTCATTGATATGGTCATTATTTTTGCTGCAATGGTGATTACTGTCTTTGCAGCGGTTCTCCAAAGACTTTTACAAGAAGCGATTGATATAAAAACAGAAAATGATTTAACGGTCTAGGGGTGAAAACAATGGCGATTATTGTAAATATTGATGTGATGCTGGCGAAGAGGAAAATGAGTGTTACAGAACTTTCAGAGCGGGTTGGAATAACGATGGCAAATCTCTCTATTTTAAAAAATGGAAAAGCAAAGGCGATTCGGTTTTCAACTTTAGAGGCGATTTGTAAGGCTTTAGATTGTCAGCCCGGGGATATTCTCGAATACCGAAGTGATGAAGACACTCAAAATGAATGAAGAAGGAATAGAAAACGAAAAACCTAAGCAGAAACAAGAATTTGACTAGCCACTAGACTTACAGTTATTTACACCATTTTCAATATAGACTTACGATTGTTCGGAAACAGCCAAAGGAGGCACCGGTGATGAGAGCCCTAAAACAATTGATTCGTTTTGGTTGGGAACAAGCCCTATCCTGTATATTTCCTGTTGTCATTTTTTCCTCTTTAGCGATTACCCAAATGCTGCCCTTACCGTTTTTACCACGGTATGACTGGTTGCTGATTATCTGCCTCCTCATGCAATGGTGGATGGTACATTCCGGACTCGAAACAAAGGATGAACTAAAGGTAATTACCATGTTCCACTTGATTGGACTTGCGCTGGAGATTTTCAAGGTACATATGGGCTCGTGGTCTTATCCAGAGGAGGGCTATGTCAAAATTTTTGGCGTACCATTGTATAGCGGATTCATGTATGCCAGTGTAGCAAGTTATCTTTGTCAAGCGTGGCGGAGATTGAAGGTTGAACTGATTAAGTGGCCGCCGTTTTCGGTCGTTGTCCCTCTTGCTGCTGCGATTTATTTAAATTTTTTTACCCACCATTATTGGGTTGATGTTCGGTGGTGGCTGTCCGGGCTTGTCCTAATCGTCTTTTGGCGGTCATGGGTTATGTTTCAAGTGAACGGAACCCGCTACCGTATGCCACTCACACTTTCTTTTATACTCATCGGATTTTTCATTTGGATTGCTGAGAATATTGCCACGTTCTTTGTCGCTTGGCAATATCCAGACCAAACAGATGCTTGGAGTCTCGTTCACCTGGGAAAAATCAGCTCATGGCTGTTATTAGTAATTGTCAGCTTTCTGATTGTTGCGACGTTAAAGCAGGTGAAAGGAAAAAGCTCCACTAGTATAGGTACAAATCAGTATTTTTAAATCAAAAAAGATATACCTTACTTTTTTGTAAGAAATGGAATGAATATGTAAGGAAAAGCAATGGCTGACTAAGAACGCTACCCCTTATAATCGATATGAAATGATTTGTTCAATCTCATTTAAAGAAGAAAACAAATTCAAGAGATATGTAGGGTGTTCAAAATATAAGACTAACTGCATGAGAATGAGTCAAATTCAAAAATGGTATTCCTTAAAAGAGGTCTGGACCTTATTTTTTAACGTAAATGAAAGATCAGTTGTAAAATTACACCAAAGATTCCATTGATTATAAAATTCCATTCCATTGACAAATTGTTTTTTTAAAATAAAATATAAAATATGTGGCTCTTGAAAGAGAGCGGGTCGGGCGAGGGAAAACTGAATAGAAGGAGTAAAATGTTTCAATTAAAACAACATGATACGACTGTTAAGCAGGAATTAGCAGCAGGATTAACCGGTTTTTTTACCATTGTTTATATTATTGCTGTGAATTCGCTCATTTTATCTGAGGCTGGTATCCCACTGGAAGGGGCAATGTTGGGTACGATCCTGACCTCATTTGTCGGGTGTTTACTGATGGGGATTTGGGCTAATGCACCGATATTAGTCGTTCCGGGCATGGGGATTAATGCCATGTTTACCTATACACTTGTCCAATCCATGGGGCTAAGTTGGCAGGAAGCTCTCGGCGTAACAGTCATCTCTGGACTCATTTTTGCACTGATTTCATTCACTTCCTTAACGACGATTATTAGTAACGGAATTCCTGGAATATTGAAGGAAGCAATTAATATCGGAATCGGTCTTTTCCTCATGCTTATTGGACTGGAAAAAGGTCATTTAGTTGAACGTGGAGACCTGTCAATTATTTCTTTAGGAAACTTGAGTGATCCCAATGTTATTGCTACGATCTTAACGTTAATCATTGCGTTAATTTTATTTATTCGCAATGTAAAAGGGAACTTTTTATGGACAATCCTTATTGGAACAGGCACCGCGTTCTTATTTGGTATTTTGCCTTCAGGGACTAATGATTCATTATCATTAGAAGGTTATAGTGAAGTGTTTGGATCATTTTCTTTAGAGCATTGGGCATCTTTTCCGTTTCTAATTGCCGTATTTTCTGTAACGATGGTTGTCGTTTTTGAAAATATCGGCTTGATTTCCGGACATATGAAACTGGCAAAACACCCGGAAAAATTTAAAAAGGCATTTCAGGCAAATGGTATTTCAGTAATGTTGTCTGGAATCTTTGGCTCAAGTCCAACTGTAGCGACTGCTGAATCTACTGCAGCTATTGCAGCAGGTGGACGGACAGGTTTAACTACGATTACAACCGGATTTTTATTTTTAGGAGTAACTTTTTTCATTCCATATATGAATATGATTCCTTCCAATGCGATTGCACCTGTATTAATTATCATTGGTGGTCTAATGGTGCAAAATATTCGTAACTTAGACCTTCATGATTTAACGGAGTCTTTTCCGGCAATTTTTATTATGATCATGATTCCTTTCACATACAGTATTGCAGATGGTATTGCCATTGGCTTTATTTTTTATGCGATTTTGAAATTAACCACAGGGAAAGCAAAACGAGTTTCAGTGACGCTTTATATAATAGCCGGTTTATTTCTTTTAAATTTTATCTTTCAATTTGTAAGTTAGACCTCCGAGATTTCGGAGGTTTTTTCTATTTGCTGAGAAACTGTACTATTTGTGGTTGGGCATAAATTACCCTTACACCCAAATTTTTCATTGAAATCAAAAACTCAGTATGGTAGGATACTAGATGTAGTTAATGAACCGTTTATATAATACTAAATATAGTGATTTGAGTTATGGTGACAGCATCTGTCTGAAAAGGGAATCCAGTTCGAATCTGGAGCTGCCCCCGCAACTGTTCGTGTGGACGAATAAGCAATCCACTGTATCGCTCATCTTTCGGAGTGATATGGGAAGGGCTTTAGGAGGAAGAAACACAAGCCAGGAGACCTGCCGTAACTTGGAGTTTCGTTTCTTCGGGGTGTGAGAAGGTGAAACGATGGAGATGCTTATTTCATGCTGCCTTTCTATCGTTTTTTACCGCCGTTCATCCCGAGCGTGAACGGTTTTTTATTTACCCAAAACTAGCGATAGACAGGAGAGCATGGAAAATGAGTACAAGAAACAAACAAGAAGCTATTTGCGATTTTCCTTTACATTCGTTAAATGAGATTGTTTTTTCGCGCAATCATGATCTTATTCAAGAAAATGCAAATATGGACGGTTCTTCACCGATGGGACAAATGTCAAAAATCTCATCTGAGGTCAGTAAGTTTTATGCAAAACAAATGATGCTCAGTGAAGAAATAACAAAGGCGATTGATGACAATTTTATTTATCCTCATGATCTTGACTTTATGGTGACGGGTACGACGACCTGTTGTCAGATTCCGCTGGGTGAGGTATTAAAGGGTGGATTTAATACCGGTCATGGTTTTATGCGCGAACCGAATGATATTAGCAGTGCCATGGCATTAGCGGCGATTATTTTTCAATCAAATCAAAACATGCAGCATGGTGGGCAAAGTTATCCGATGTTTGATTATGACCTTGCGCCTTACATAGATAAAACATTTCAAAAAAATATCAACCGTTTGAAAAGTTATTCCACCTGCTATACAGAAGAAGAGCTTGAAGCATTAGCCTGGAAAGAAACCAACCGAGATGTGTACCAAGCGTGTGAAGCTTTCATCCATAATTGTAATTCAATGCATTCTCGCGGAGGCGGGCAAGTTCCGTTTGTATCTATTAATTACGGTACCGATACGTCCAAAGCCGGGCGATTGCTCGTAAAAAATATGTTGTTGGCAACGAAAGCCGGACTCGGCAAGGGGGAGACACCGATTTTCCCGATTCAAATTTTTAAAATGAAAAAAGGGATCAATTTCGAGCCCGGAGAACCAAACTATGATTTATATCAACTAGCGCTTGAAACGACAGCAAAACGTTTATTTCCAAACTTTAGTTTTATAGATTCTACGTTCAATTGCCCATACTATGACGGAACCCCGGAATCGGAAATTGCCTATATGGGTTGCCGTACCCGTGTGATGGCAAATCGTCATGGTGGTGAAAATAGTATTCGTCGCGGAAATTTATCTTTTACGTCTATTAATCTTGTAAAAATTGCGCTGATTGCTAAAGATGAATGTGATTATTTTAACATACTGGATCACTATATCAATCTCGTAATTAAACAACTGTTAGAGCGGTTTGATTTTCAGGCAAAAAAGCAGGCAAAGCATTTCCCTTTTTTATATGGTCAGCATATTTGGAAGGATAGCGAAAACTTAAAACCTGACGATGAAGTAGGAGAAGTATTAAAGCATGGAACATTAAGTGTCGGTTTCATTGGATTGGCTGAAGCACTGGTTGAATTAACGGGCAAACATCACGGTGAATCAAAGGAATCCTATCAATTAGGGTATCGCATTGTTCAGCATATGCGAGCAAAAGTAGACGAAGCAAGTGAAAAATACAATTTAAATTTTTCCTTAATTGCGACCCCGGCAGAAGGGTTATCAGGGAAATTTACCCGGAATGATCAAAAGGAGTTTGGGAAAATTCCCGGAGTGACGGACCGGTCCTATTACACGAATTCATTCCATGTCCCTGTTTACTATAAAATTAAGGCGATTGATAAAATAAAAATTGAAGGCTCCTTTCATAAACTATGTAATGGTGGTCATATTACCTATATTGAGTGTGATGGAGATGTTTCCAAAAATAATCATGCATTGGATCGGTTAGTAAAAGCCATGGCACAATATGATATTGGCTATGGTGCCATCAATCATCCGGTTGACCAGTGCGGCGTCTGCGGTTATTCGGGAATCATTGATAACGAATGTCCGATTTGCCATAATTCGGATGAAAATAAGATTGGGCGGATTAGACGAATAACCGGTTACTTAGTTGGCGATATGAAAAGATGGAATTCAGCCAAACGTGCAGAAGAAAGCGAAAGGGTTAAACATCAATGAAAGTCATGAATATTATCCATGATTCCGTTGTTGACGGTGAAGGTTTACGGACAGTTATCTTTTTTGCAGGCTGCCCGCACTTCTGCAAGGGATGCCATAATCCGAGAAGTTGGAATATCAATAATGGAACAGAGATGTCAGTTGAAGAAGTAGTTGAGGAAGTGGCCAGTAATCCACTGACCGATGTAACCTTATCCGGCGGGGAACCCTTTTTTCAGGCGGAAGAAGTGTGCAAAGTGGCGAAACGATTAAAGGAATTAGGAAAAAATATATGGATTTATACAGGCTATACATTCGAACAACTCCTTGCATCGCGTGACCCGTATATATATGAATTACTCGGTTATTGCGATGTTCTCGTTGATGGCCCGTTTATTCTGGCAGAAAGGGATTTAACTTTACCATTTCGTGGAAGTAGAAATCAGCGTATAATCGACTTAACGAAACATAAAGTAAAAGTTCCACCAATGAGGGTCTAGCTGCTAAGATGGAATAAATAAGGGTACATAGGAATCACTGATAAGTCAGATGCTAGAGAGGGGACAGGTAAATGGATGAAAGAATACAAAAATTGATTGACTCTGCAAAGACGAAATTTGGGTTAGGTGATTACTACTTAGAAACACATGGCTTTTTTCGTAACGTCAATATTTTTAATGAAACAATCTATACATTTTATATGGAGTGGTTTCCGAAACATGTAGCCAAACCGGATGACGACTCTAATCCGGAGGGAACAGCAGTCATTGAATTTAATTTGCATGCAGGCAAGTTTGAGAGAGCTATTTTTGTCATGGGAAAGACCTATGCAAAAGACGGAATTGCTTTTCCCAATATGGATTCCAATGACATCATCAAATGGATTGAAGAGGAGACAGGATTGATATACGGGAATCAATTTCAATTACGTAGGCAAAAAGAAAGGGAATTTTATTTTGGGGGATGTATCGATGGTGTTGCCGTTTCGCCTGCTGGACTTATTGAGGTCAAATTAGATTCGGATGGAAAACTAACCATGTTCTCTGTTTTAGGACCATTTCCTTCCAAAAATATGGTCATTGAAGAGACTTATCACCTTTCTTTTGAAAAAATCGAACATTTGGCAAAAGAACAATTGAAGTTGATTGAATTTCCTTCCGACGAACAGAAAAAAATAATCCCTGTTTATGGAGTGGAAGAAATCTTTGTTACGAATGACGGAAGATCAACAATTCCAATAGAACTGGATGATCCCTTCTATGTAAAGATTGATGAAATTATCCTTTGGGATGAACCAATTAATGAACCATTTGATAGAAAAGAAATACGTTGGATTGAGGATATAAAAGCAGAGCAGGCATTTTCAAATGAGCCAAGTCCTGATTCATTTCCAATTACAAAGGAAGAACAAGATAGATGTGTTCAGGCTGTAAAGGACTTTTTACGTCAAGTTTATCCAAATGATACAGGAAAATGGATGCTTAAAACACTCAAACGTAATAAGGGATATATTCATGCAAAAGTTAGGGCTAACTACCGGGACTACCGCGTGTTTCAAAGAAAATTAGAAATCATCATTGATGCAAATCGTTTTCAAGTTGTCAATTACTTGGACACCGAAATGATGTTGCAAACTTTTGATCAATTTCAGAAACCAGATAAAGTAACGGTTACGAAGGAGGAAGCTTTTGAAAAAATCAAAGAATTGTTTGAGTTAAAGCCTGTTTATGTCTATGATTTTGAACAAAAACAATATGTTTTATGCGGGAAATTGGATTGTCAATACGGGGTACATGCAGCCGGTGGTGAAGTGATATTGTTGGATGAATTGATATGAAGCCAAAGATGAGCCAGTTGAATGATTGATATGATGGAAGTCCCTCTTGAATAGAGCAAAATGAACTGGATATTTTTTAAACGAATTGATTTAACCCTGCTACTTGGCAGGGTTTTTGGCGCGGAGCATTTGTTGTCAATAAAAAGTCGATCCTCGATAGTTTTCTATTTTGCATTCATTTATGTAAAAGAATAAGCCATCAGTATGACTAAAAATTCCGGTTTATTATAAAAATAAGTAATACGAACAGAAATAATTGAAAAGGATCGAATATTTATGAGAGCTGTATCCGCTTTATTTTCAATCCTTATGCCGGGGTTTGGACAAATTTATAATGGTCAAATTAAAAAGGGTATCTTTCTTTTAGTAGTAGAACATTTTGATAATATGTTGGGGAAGATAAATCGTTCTATTCAGCTGGATTTTAACGGTTTTCACCAAGAAGCATTGGCTACAGTCATTTATGATGCTATGCTATTTTATCCGGGATTTTATGTTTATACCGTTTGGGATGCTTGGTTCTATGCAAAAGAGGGGGCTGATAAGGGGAAAACGGCCATACCCTTTATTATTGGCGGTTTTTTAGGGGAGCTCGGAGCCATTTTTGCATCAAAATTGCCATTCCCAACGCTTATCTGTGGTCTACTTATGATTATTCCTATGTTAATCGGGATGGTGATATTTCGAAAACAATAACAAATCATTCAAGAGTTAAATGACATTTATTAATTTAACTTTTAACAGTAAGTCTTATACTTTCATTTTCAAGCTCTTAAGGTAGGTTGCCTTGTTCATCATCTACTGTCTTTCCGTCTGTTTTCATCGAGTTAACGAAGTCCGAATTATTTAAGAGGGAAGCTATTGGTTATATGTCAGAATAAAAAAATTTTTTTATATAGGGCGATAAATTTGTAAATGTCCAAAACTAAAAATATTCCTTGCCCCAGAGAAATATAGGTACTAAAATTAAATTAATGACCGGTCATACATTTTTTTAAGAGATGCAAGAGACAATATAAATGTTAAAGTTCGTATTAAGGCTGTTAGAGGGGCAGATAAGAATGATTTCTATGCATCTGGTGTTTGGAGCCCGGATTCTATTTAATTGCTAAATACGGTTCGCTGCTGTCCAAAAGTTTATTCAGGTGCAATGTAAGCAATAATGTTATTCGAGAAATCCCAACATTCCGACATTGTATGATTAGACTTTTTGGACAGCGTCGGTAGAAATATAAAATTTGGAGGCTATCTTATGATGAAAAAGTGGCTCCCTATAGTCTTATTAACAGTTCTTGCCCTTGTTTTAATTGGAATCAAAACCTATCCATTTTTAAAAAGTCATTTTTTAACTGAAGAAACTAATCAAGCGCAAGGAAAAAAGAGTGAAGAAGATTCTCTTACGTTTGATGAAAAAAAACATCGAGGGTTTAAAGAAGCTACTTTCCCGTTCCAAAATGAAGAGAAAAAGAAATTGGCTGAAGCCCATCCCGATCAATTTGGCATTGTTCAGAAAATGTATTATTCTTGGGATTTTATTGATAATGCTCAAGGTAAATATGAAATAAAGTATCCAGATGAAAACAAGTTCCGATTATATACGTTTTCTGTTGATTTAGAAAACAGGAAAAATCGATCAACATATGAATTAATCGAAAACGGCCAAGTTATTGAAACTATTCATGTATTATTAAAAGACGGAATAGCGACACGGCAAATGCCACAAAAGCATATTTTTACAAAAGAACCAATTGAAAATAATCCACGTGCAGGGGCAGATTCTCTTTACGGGCGGTATATTGGTTTATTTAATTCAGATATAACCAATAGTGAATGGTATATCCTCATTGAAGGCAATTATGAAGATTGGACATATTCAGAAGTTGAGTTTCTTGGAATGCCTGCTTTCTTAATAAAAGGCACCATTTCTGAAGACAAATCGGAAGCCTTAGCAGGTCCTTTTACAATGACGGTATCTAAGGAAACAGGTGCCCTACTCGATTTGAAATGCTATGAAGAAAATGAAAAAGTTGGTTTCTCTATAACTGTGCAGGATCTCTCCATTAATAAAGATATACCGGATGATGTTTTTGTTTTAGATGTAAACGGAAACAAAGAAGTGGATAATACGGAATTTAATTTAAATGGGGTAGGAAATTCAGGAGAAGAGAAAACGGGTGGAGAAGAAATAAGCCATGATTGATATAAAATATATGCCTAAGCTATGGGTTCTTCTTTTATTTGGGTATTTTTTACTCTTAATAATTTTAGATATTCATCAGGCCAGAGAGTTCATTAGCAATTCACTATTTGATTTTATTGTCCATCCGTTAAGCGGTGGTAGTGCCGGTACACTCACGCTTTTTCTGGGAATTTATCCGGTGCTGGCAATTTTAATACCGCTTATTGTTGATAAAATGGAAAATGATATGGTTGTCATTCGTATCCGGAACAAAAAAGAGCTTTTTTATCAACATTTTATATTTTCTATTGTCATTAGTGCAATTTTTGTTATTGTGATGGTACTGGCAGGAGGTATGGCTTCAAATCTATTAACAGGTAGTGTAAAAAATTTATGGCCAACAGAAAAAGGATCAATCTATTTTTATCTTGAGAATAAAACATCCTTTCCAATTTATATACCTCAATTAACTAGTTTTAAAGTATGGCTTTATATTATCAGTTCGAGGTTTCTCGCAATATTGTCTATAGCGGTGTTACTGATTTTTTTAAAACTCGTTCTTAAAAAAACAGTTATGTATTGCTTGTCTCATTACCATTTTTACTAGGGTCAGGAGGTTTGTTCCCAAGTCATTTTCATTTATTTCTGGGTTATATAGATATTGATCCGAAATTATGGATATCTCCGGAACATCAATTATTTCCCCTTGTCTATCATCTGTTTTGGATCGTCCTCTTGTTTATACTATGCCAATGGTTATATAAAAAAAAGGAATTTTACCATTAACAAGTTAGGAGTAAAGTCATGTTAAAAATGGAATTTCATCGAATAGGTAAAAGACCGGTTTTTTGGTTTATTTTAATTGTCGGGATTTTGCTTGCTTTGATTCCTGTTATTCAAATCTGGCCTGAAAGTTTATCAAAAGAAGATTACGCTATGTATCCGATGAGTCCTTATGTTGGTTGGATGCATTTTGTAGGAGAAACATATTTGATTTATACATTGGTATTCCCTCTTCTTGCTTCTTTGGCTTACTCAGATACTTATGCGGAAGACTATAATACCGGTCTTATAAAAAATATTTTGACGAGGATTGAAAAGAAAAAATATTTACTCAATCGTTTTTTTATAAATTTTTTTATCGGTGGTCTTGTATCTGTATTCCCACTTGTTATAAATTTTATGGGCGTCATGACTGCTTTTCCTTTAATCGAAAATAATTATTACTTTGGGATGCCTGTTGTAGTCAATGGGTCATTTTTGCCGGAATTATACTACGAACATCCCTTCTTATATATAATATTAAGACTGATAATTATTTTCCTGTTTGGCGGAGTACTTGCATCCATCGGTTTAGCTTTCTCAACAATTGTAAAAAATCGGTATATTGTTTTAATCGTACCTTTATTATTCGTGACGGCTTTGGATGTTTTGTTAAATGCATTTGGTCAACTTTCACTGACACGAATATTTTTAGGAAATGTTGAAGTTGGGTGGTTGCTTTTCGTTTATCTATCGATTGGAATTTTGGGGAGTTCTATCTTGTATTTTTATTTAGGTGATAAGCATGAAACGATTTAATTTCATTCCAATTGTTACCCGGCAACTCTATTTAATAAAGAAGACTTGGCTTATTGCGACTATTTATGCATCTATTGTTTTATTTGCCCTACTTCTTATTTCGAAACCGATTGATGAATCTATTAAAAGCGGAATTTTTGATTTATTGGCAGATATTGGTGGGGTAAATGGCAGTACAAATCATTTCATGCTTATGTTTGTAGCTATACCAGTCACTGTTACAATTTTAACAGCATTAATAAAAAACATAGAGTCAGCAAAAATTGCACTTTCTTTAGGATCTAGGGTTCGAATTTATCATGCTTTAGTATTTTCTGCTCTTGGCTTTTCTCTTATATTTACAATTTTTATTTTTCTATTTTCTTTTTTATGTGGAAGTTTGTTTGTTGGTTTTGAAAATGCGTGGCTGATGCCTGAGGGGAGAATTAGCAACTTATTACGGGATTCAGACAAATTTCAGGCAATTATTCCGAATCTAGAAACTTACAAGGTTGTTCTGACTTTAGTGATAACCAAATTTTTATCTTTTATTATGCTGTCTTTTTGTGTTCTGTTTTTATATCAATTAGTAAAAAAAAGCTCTGTGATTATGATCATTTTATTAATATTAGCCGGAATTGATCAGACGGGGGTTTTAGGATTCCCAATATTCACATGGTTTGGAACTCTCAACATTTATAATTGGTTAGCGCCTATGACAACGGTATATCATTCTGTTTTCTTGATTGCACTTTCTTTACTCCTTTATGTTGTTACAGGATGGTTGTATGAAAGAAAGGATTTTAAATGATGAGAGGATATTTTCATTTTAAGCTGTTTCTTCGTGATCTTACATATAGCCGCTCTTATGGAAAATATAAATATTTTATTTTTTATTGTATTGTAATCATTTTAACCGCAGCCGAAACTTTGCCGCTAAAAGAATTGAATGGGAATAGCGTAGATGTATTTTTTCTCTTGTTAAAGGATGTTGGCTACTTTATTCAAAGCTCCGGTTATGAAATACCAGTCAATTGGATTTTCATTCAATTTTTTATTCTCTTTTTGATTACTGATTTTTTGGTTCATGATGCGGAAACGAATAGTAGCTACTTGATACTGAGAATTAAAAGAAGGGAACAGTATATTCTGTCGAAACTAATTTGGATTGTCATTCAAAATATACTGGTCTATTTTGGGTTATTTATTGTGATCTATGTGATTTCATCTTTACTATTAGGGGATTTTTCTCTTGAAGCTTCATCCTATTTTCAAGATACGATCCAATCCCAAGCAGCCATTTCGATAAATTCAATACAGCTTATATTACATCTCTTTTTCGGATACGTTTTGACAAGCATTGTGTTGTCGGGGATTTTTTTACTGTGCACTCAATTTTTTGCTTCAACAGTCTCCTTTTGTTTTGTGCTTATATTAGGTTCTCTATCTATATTTATAGACTGGAAATGGCTTCCGGCAATTCATTCGATGATATTGAAAAGTAATCTATTTGATCTAGAACATCATCTTTCATTAACGTTTTCTTTTGTTTACTCTGTTTTCGTTTATATTTTGTCAGCATTTTTCATTTTTATTGTATATAGGAAGACAGATATTTTGAAATAGGAGGGATGGAACATGGCCGAGACAGATCAAATTTACCTAAAAGTTGAACATCTCACTAAAGTCATGAAACAGCAAGTCATTTTAAAGGATATTAATTTAGAATTAAATAAAGGGTTTATTTACGGTTTTCGGGGGAAAAACGGATCCGGAAAAACAATGTTATTCCGTGCCTTATGTGGATTAATTTTACCTACTGAAGGGACGATAACAGTGGGAGGAATACAACTGGGCAAAGATGCATCCTTTCCTCCGAGTGTAGGTGTATTAATTGAATATCCGGGTTTCTTAAATTCATATACAGGATTTCAAAATTTAAAGATGCTTGCGAGTTTAAATAATTTCATTGATGATAATCGAATTAAGGAAGCAATTCGATTGGTAGGTCTTGACCCTGAAGATAAGCGGAAGTATCGGAAATACTCGTTAGGAATGAAACAACGATTAGGGATTGCACAGGCGATTATGGAAGAACCGGATTTGATTATATTGGATGAACCAACAAATGCTCTTGACTCGGAAGGAATTGAGGAACTAAAAAAATTATTATTGGAATTAAAAAATAAAAATAAGTGCATTCTGATTGCCAGTCATGATAAAGAGGAATTGGAATTTTTATCCGACGAGATTTTCATATTAGAAAAAGGCAAAATAGTCGATCATTACCATTTACAAGGGGTAGAAAAATGAGTAAAAAAATGATCCTATTACTGTCCATTATTTTCGCAGGACTCATTATCTGGGGCTTTCGAGTTTACACTGTCAATGCAGGGGTAGCCAAAACATATGAAATCCAATCGTTTAAAATTGGTGATTCTATCAAATTGGACCATGCTGAATTAAAAGTGATTGATTTTCAGTATGGAGAAGAAAACAATAAAAATGGAGATCAATCTTTACCGGTCAAGGTTGCAATGGAAGTCATGAATACTTCAAATAAAGATATTTCGGTTCAGAGACTAATAGAAACCAAACTTGCTTACGGTATGGATTACTATCAAACAATGGAAGGGGAATTTGAAGGGGAGCAGCTAAAAAAATTGTCACCAAACACATCCATCCAAATCACATTAGTTTATTACGTCGATCCGAAATATAATGATAAATCCGCCAAACTATATTTTGACCAAAGCCTGTATAAAAAACAAGTTATCGACAAATATTATCATGGAAAAAGATATGGAATTGCTGTTGATTTATAAAAGCTAAATTGGAAAAATTAGTGCATTGAATTTTCCAAAACCCGATCATCCTCAAAGGAACTTGAATAAAAGTTGTGATCGAATTTTGGTGTAAATAAAGAGGAAGTTGGGAAATGAGTTTGTTTCTCCACTTCCCCTTTTATTTACCGATTCTTTTAACCTGCTAGATAGTGACAACTCCACACAGTAAATCTAGAGTGAATTTGGCAATTTGTTTTCCTGTATTCGGGAAATCTGTAACGTACGTTTAATGTTCTGAAGCGGAAAGGATTAAATTAACCAATGAAAAATAGAAATTTTCATTCAATGTTTTTTAGAAAAAGTATATTAATGCTGCAATTAATAAAAAAACAATTCCTAAAGAACCAGAATAGGTTGCTATTCCCATTCTGAATTTTCTGTGTTCATCTGTTTCAGAAAAAAAATTTCCTCTTTGTTGTTGTCCATCAACCAAAGCACCATTAAAAATAGCCGAAATGACTATACAAATAATCCCCAAAGTAAAGAAAAATTTTAACATATAATAAGAATTTATCTCCTTTTTTTAGTAATTATATGATTAGCACCCAAAAGGGTTTTATAGAAAAATTTGATCCAAATATAGTATTAGCTATATTTATCAAGATAAAATATATTGCGATTTGTGCTTTAGTTTTTTTGAAAAAGGGGCTTTTTGGGTGGTAACCATTATATGAATTAAATAGCTTTTTCCATTTTTTTAAATATTATTTACTAATTGAAGTTCCCAAACACTATTAGTTCCTCTTTTAAGAGTAACCCAAGTTGTTACACCAAATATTCTTCCAGTACTTACTACCGAAATTGGGGCCCAACTAGAAGGTGCAGAATAGGAAAAAGAATTACATTTCAAATTTAAACGATTTTTCATTTAACCACCCCTTTCAGTAGTCGTTTATATTTTGGCAGAACAAAACCTAATGATTATAATCACTCTACATATTAGGAAAAATCTTAACAATTAAATTATAATAATAATAATAAAAGTCAACAAAATATTTAGGAAAATCCAATTTTTTGATAACATATGATTTGATCAATAAATAATAACCCTAAACATGGCTAGATTGACAAACAACAGAACTGTTATAGTTATGGCCACATGTATTTACAAGAGGTTTTCTATAACTATTTACATCAGTTTCATTCAACATAGATTTAATAAGGAAGTCATGGAAATGATTGAAGGTGGACAAGTCGACTTGGAAGAAAAATAAGAAAAGAAATGGTAAAATTGGTTCCGTGGATTTGTTCGCGTTTTTAAAACAAAAATACAAGGGGAACATTTTATGATTAAGTTTGAAAATGTATCAAAGCGATATGAAGATGGTACGGTTGCGGTTAATTCCCTTAATTTAGAAATTAAACAAGGTGAGTTTTTTGTTTTTATCGGGCCGAGTGGTTGTGGAAAAACAACAACACTGAAAATGATTAACCGGTTAATTCCATTATCAGATGGGACGATTTTTATCGATGGCAAAAAAATTAATGCGTACGATATTCATGAACTAAGATGGAATATTGGCTATGTTTTGCAACAAATTGCTCTTTTTCCGCATATGACCATTGAACAAAATATTACGGTTGTGCCGGAAATGAAAAAATGGCCGAAAGAGAAGATGAAACAGCGAGCCTATGAACTTATGAATATGGTAGGCTTGGATCCTGAAAACTATGCAGACCGGAAACCAAATGAACTATCCGGTGGCGAGCAGCAAAGGATTGGTGTCATCCGTGCCTTGGCAGCTGATCCGGAAATAATTTTGATGGACGAGCCGTTTAGTGCGTTGGATCCCATCAGCCGGGAAAAGCTTCAGGATGATATGATTGATTTAAAGAGGAATCTGAAGAAAACGACTGTTTTTGTTACCCATGATATGCAAGAGGCATTAAAGTTGGCCGATCGGATTTGCATGATGAAGGACGGGGAAATCGTTCAAGTTGGTACTCCTCAAGAACTTGTTACGAACCCTGCCAATGATTTTGTCAGAGAATTTGTGGGGGAAAAATTTGGAAACTGGCCGAATCACATCGATTTGGAGGCGATGGTACAACCATTGGCATCAAGTGAAATGCACCCCTCCATTGTCATTCCGGTATCGACCTCATTCAGTGAGCTTTTGGATCTCCTTAGCGTCCATGAACAACTTGTCGTGGAAAATGATGGCAAGCAAATTGGTGTCATTAATCGGCAGACCTTGATCCAATTTTTATCTGCTCATATGCCGGAAAGGGGGATGACCGATGAGTGAGATTGTGCAAGTATTACAGGAGAGAAAGGGCGAACTGCTTAGTGCTTTGCTGGAACATATTCAAATTTCGTTTGTCGCTTTATTTTTTGCCGTTCTCATATCAATTCCATTGGGCATTTATGTAACAAGACATAAGCGGATTGCAGAAGGTATTATTGGGGTCGCTTCTGTTATCCAAACGATTCCTTCTTTGGCATTATTAGGGATTCTCATACCGCTGTTCGGGATTGGCAGGGTGCCGGCAATTATTGCCCTTGTAGCCTATGCTGTTTTACCGATTTTACGAAATACATATACAGGGATTAAAGAAGTGGATCCTTCATTAATTGAAGCGGCTGATGCGATGGGGATGAATCCGAGAAGAAGATTGATTAAAGTGGAAATTCCGCTTGCCATGCCGGTCATGATGGCAGGGATTCGAACGGCCATGGTTTTAATTGTCGGTACAGCCACCCTTGCCGCATTAATTGGTGCCGGTGGACTCGGGGAACTGATTTTGCTTGGCATTGATCGAAACAATGCCCAGTTAATTTTACTCGGAGCCATTCCGTCAGCCCTCCTTGCTATTTTGTTTGATTACTTACTAAAGAAATTTGAGCAACTATCTTATAAAAAATCATTGGTATCGATTAGGGTTGTTTTTATATTGGCTCTCGTCATCCTTATTGCCCCGGTCATTGGTCACCAAGATGAAAAAATAGTCATTGCCGGGAAACTTGGTTCAGAACCGGAGATATTGATAAATATGTACAAAATTTTAATTGAAGAAAATACCGATTTGTCGGTACAGTTAAAACCGGGTCTTGGAAAAACTTCCTTTGTCTTTCATGCGTTAAAATCCGGGAGTATTGATATTTATCCGGAATTCACCGGGACAGCGATTTCCGAGTTTTTAAAGGAGACAGCGAACAGTACGAACCGGGAAAAAGTGTATGAGCAAGCAAAAGACGGGCTGTTGGAGCGGTTCGATTTCGTTATGCTTGAGCCGATGGAGTATAACAATACGTATGCATTGGCGGTACCAGGCAATTTTGCCGAACAATACGGACTGGAAACCATTTCGGATTTAAAAGGTATCGAGGATCAGATAAAGGGAAGATGGTTATAAAGGGATTCAAGGATTGTACGGTATCCAGTTTCCGAATCTTGTCACGATGGAACCGAAACTTCGCTATGTAGCTGTAGAGTCCGGTGAGATTAATTTGGTCGATGCTTATTCCACCGATAGTGAATTACGACAATATAATCTGAAAGTGTTAAAGGATGATAAGCAGTTATTCCCGCCATATCAGGGTGCACCATTATTGCGAAAGGAAACTGCTAAACGGTATCCGGAAATTGTAAAGGCACTAAACAAATTGGCCGGACGAATTACCGATGAGGAAATGAGAGAAATGAATTACCAAGTGAATGTTAAAGGGAAAAATCCGTATGAGGTAGCAAGGAGTTACTTGGAAAAAGAAAATCTATTAAAATGAAAGTAACAATCTTATAAAAAGGTTTTTCATATTGGGGAATTTTAAGGCAAGTAGATGAAGAATGTTTAGTTGCCTGTGTTTTTTTATTTTGGTTGCCAAAAAATGGTAATTCTCGGCCATAATGATGATGAGAACGGGTCTCGTCGCCAAAAAATGAAGTTTTCCGAGTAAAAAAGACGACGAGAAAGGATCTCGTCGCTAGAAAAATGAGTTTCCGGCCAAAAAAAGACGACGAGAAAGGATCTCGTCGCCAGAAAGGAGCATTTCCCGGCTTAAAATGACGACGAGAACGGGTTTCGTCGCCAAAAAAGTGAGTTTCCAGCCAAAAAAAGACGACGAGAACGGGTTTCGTCGCCAAAAAAATGAGTTTCCAGCCAAAAAAAGACGACGAGAGAGGATCTCGTCGCCAAAAAAATGAGTTTCCGGCCAAAAAAAGACGACGAGAACGGGTTTCGTCGCCAAAAAAATGAATTTCCCGGCTCAAAAAGACGACGAGAGAGGATCTCGTCGCCAGAAAAATGAGTTTCCAGCCAAAAAAAGACGACGAGAACGGGTTTCGTCGCCAAAAAAGTGAGTTTCCGGCCAAAAAAAGACGACGAGAACGGGTTTCGTCGCCAAAAAAGAGTGTTTCCCGGCTCAAAAAGACGACGAGAACGGGTCTCGTCGCCAAAAAAGTG
>ERZ1673815.39-NODE-39-length-34449-cov-31.750916_pt1 | contig 34449 bp, 30 predicted proteins | sample MGYA00580147_ERZ1673815 | MGnify/ENA primary metagenome ERZ1673815 (study PRJEB41219, sample SAMN04549617) | soil metagenome | isolation source: soil | place: USA: Puerto Rico, Laguna Bouqueron NWR | collected 2009-06-01 ...
CGTCTGAATAGCATGGATAAACGGTTTGACGATGTGGATGGCCGTCTGAATAGCATGGATAAACGGTTTGACGATGTGGATGGCCGTCTAATCAGCATGGACAAACGATTTGATAAAGTCGATGGCCGTCTAGATAAGTTAGAAGAAGGCCAAGTGGAAATAAAAAATTTAATCAAGCATCATACTACCTTATTTTCCGAAAATTTTACAGACATTCGAAAAGAAATGAGAATCCAAAACCAAGAGACAAAATCAGATATAAATCTTCTGTTTAAAGAAGTTGAAACTTTAAAGAGAAAGACGAATAAAATTGAACAACGATTAGGGTTGTAATCATTTTTTTAACTTTACGGCAAGTCAAGAAATCCCCCATCAAGAAAAGAGTCGTAGTCAAGCACCTCGACACCAAGCGGACTACAAAGAGGATAGGTGGGAGTGGGATTTTCTGCTTGCCTGTAAAATGTCGTGTCCGGGGTTTTCACTTGCCTCCAATTCGTTCAACCATCAACTAGTGGGATGTGATTTCCCACTCACTGAAGCAATATGGTAAAAATTTTTTCCAAAGAAAATAAAAAACATGGAAATTATTTTTAAAATCGACTACTTCTATGTTATACTATATTTGAAAATTACTTCACAAGATAATATATAACTAAAAAACAAAATCACAATTGGAGATGTCTGGGGTGAAGAAGGAAGTAGCGCTTTTTGATCAAATTAAAGGAAGTTTAATTGTTTCTTGCCAAGCACTGCCGGGAGAACCTCTACACAGTCCCTATATAATGGGGCGGATGGCTTATGCGGCGATGTTGGGAGGCGCAAAAGGAATACGAGCAAACGGCCTGGAGGATATACGTGAAATTAAAAAAAATGTCAACCTGCCCATCATTGGAATTATTAAGCAAGATTATGAAAACAGTGAGGTATTTATTACTCCGACCATAAAGGAAATCGAACTTCTAGTCAATGAAGGAGTAGATGTAATCGCATTAGATGCTACAGATCGAGTAAGGCCGGACGGAACCACGATAAAAGAATTTTTTCCAAAAATAAGAGAAAAATATCCAAATCAGCTATTTATGGCGGATTGTTCTACTTATGAAGAAGGAATGTTAGCAGCTCAAATAGGTTTTGACTGGATTGGAACCACATTATGCGGCTATACTGGCTATACAAAAAATGAGGAAATACCTAACTATCAAATGATTAAAAGCCTTGTTCAAGATTGTCCGAATCCTGTTATTGCTGAAGGCGGTATTTCAAGTCCCGATCAATTAAAGAAAATCATGGAATTAGGTGTTCATGCTGCAGTAGTTGGATCAGCTATTACTCGACCAATGGAAATAACCAAAAGATTTATTCAAGCGGTCTCGGAATCCCGGGAGACTCACAATTAGGAGGATTTTTTGTTGGGTGCTACTCATATTTTTTCACTAATAAAATCGCGATACAATACGTTTACAAATACGGAAAAAAAGGTAGCTGATTATATATTAAAAAATATGCAGGATGTCATGTACATGTCGATTACCGATTTAGCTATCGCCTGTGATGTCGGTGAGTCCAGCATATTTCGTTTTTGTAAAAGTTTGGACTTAAAAGGATACCAAGAGTTTAAAATTGTGTTAGCTCACAGTTTATCAAGTGAACAGGATATGATCAGTCTTTATAATGACGTTTCGTTAACGGATTCACTTGAGGATATATCTTCTAAAATATTAACAAAAAATATTCAAGCATTGAAAGAAACATCCCAGTTTATCCAAAAAGAAGAAATAGCAAAAGTGGTTCATTGGATGGTACAGGCTCACCGGATTTATTTTTTCGGCGTTGGTTCGTCATTAATTACCGCTTTGGATGCAAAAAATAAATTTATGAGAATAACCAATAAAACAGAGTGCTCTGTTGACTCTCATTTACAAATGATGAATGCGGCGTTAATGACGGAAAACGATGTTGCGATAATCATTTCGTATTCAGGTTCAACGAAAGATATAATTGAATTGGCGAAAGTTGCAAAAGATAAACATGCGAAAATTGTTGCTCTTACCCGGTATGCTAAATCACCACTAACAACTTATAGTGATGTAATTTTCATTACTGCTGCTGATGAAGGCCCTCTACAAGGCGGCAGCCTGACTGCAAAAATTTCACAACTATATCTATTAGATATTCTTTATGTGGAATATTTTAAACAAACTGCCAAGGAGTCTGCAAAAAATAAAGATTTAACATCAAAAGCAGTCGTGAACAAATTACTTTAAGTAGATGCAGGCAAGGAATGGAAAAAGTGAAGCGGAATCTCAACAACTCAAGGATAAATTACTTTCAATACTACGTCAGCATGCTATTTTTTAAATGATATGTTGCTTAACTTGCTAAATCTTTTTACCCTCCTTTTGAACACGCATTTTAAAAAATCAATATGAAATTCAACATTATTTCAGTTCAAAATTACTTGTAAAGGTGAGTGAATCATATGCAATACATTCTTACAGGAACGGTTTGTATCGGTGAAGAACTAAGGGAGGACCATTATGTTTTAATAGAGGGTGAAAAAATTAAAGAGGTCGGTCCCGTATCGAACATGCCAACTTCATTTTCAGGTGAAGTTTTGAGCTATCCAAAGACGATGACGATCGTTCCGGGATTTATTGATGAGCATATTCATGGTGCTGGCGGAGCAGATGCCATGGATGCGACACCTGATGCGTTGAATAAGATTGCACAACATTTAGTAAAAGAAGGCACAACGGCTTTTCTTGCAACAACGATGACTCAATCAAAGCAAGCAATTGAAGTAGCCCTAAAAAATGCCGGTGAGTTCATTCATTCTACTGAAAATCGAACAGGGCAAGCGGAGATAATCGGCATCCATTTGGAAGGACCTTTTATCCATCCGAAAAGAAAAGGGGCACAACCGGAAGAATTTATTTTACTACCAAGTCCGAGCCAATTTGATGAGTGGCAAGAACTTTCTCAGAATACGATCCGGATTGTGACCTTGGCTCCTGACCAAGAAAATGGTATTGCCTTAGTAAAACATCTTGCCGAACACGGAGTCATTGCATCGATCGGTCATAGTGATGCGAATTTTCAGGATGTAGTGGCGGCAGTTGAAGCAGGAGCCAGTCATGTCACGCATCTTTTTAACGGTATGAGAGGCCTGCACCATCGGGAACCCGGAACTGCAGGAGGGGCTTTATTACTTAAGGAATTAACAGTGGAATTAATTGCTGATGGTATTCATGTTCATCCAAAAATGATTGATCTTGTTTTCCGTTTAAAGGACTTAGACCATGCAGTTTTAATTACTGACTCAATGCGTGCAAAATGGCTGCCGGATGGGGAATCGGAGCTGGGCGGTCAAAAGGTTTTTGTTTCAGACGGGAAAGCAACCTTGGAAGATGGTACGTTAGCCGGAAGTATTTTAAAGTTAAATCAGGGAGTCAAACATGTAATGGAATTTGCTAACCTAACCTTACCAGAAGTGGTCAAATTGGTGACAATGAATCCGGCAAAAGAACTTGGATTGCACCATCGGAAAGGTTCTATTGAGGCAGGAAAAGATGCTGATCTTGTCGTTTTAAATGAAAAATATGACCCAATTTTAACGATCTGTCGCGGGGGAATTGCGTTTAAAGGAGAGTGAATTCTACAAATGAAAATTATAAATGTGGGTAATTATCAGGAGTTAAGTGAAAGGGCAGCAAAAATTGTTATTGAAACGGTTCAAAATAAGCCAAATGCAGTACTTGGTCTGGCAACCGGATCAACTCCGATTGGATTATATAATGAATTGATTGACGATCATGCGAAAAATGGAACGAGTTACCGCAAAATTTGTACGTTTAATCTGGATGAATACGTCGGTCTTGAAGGTAGTCACCCACAAAGTTATCTATATTTCATGCGCCAACATTTATTTAATCATATTGATATTTCGCCGGAAAATACATTTATTCCAAATGGTAAAGCAGAAGACATGATGAAAGAATGCGAACGATATGAAGAATTAATTAAGGAAAAGGGTGGAATTGATCTGCAAATTTTAGGAATTGGTCAAAACGGGCATATAGGTTTTAATGAGCCGGGCACATCCTTTTCCAGTAGAACCCATATCATCCAATTAACAGAAAGTACCCGGAAGGCCAATTCTCGATTTTTCTCTTCAATGGATGAGGTACCGACCCATGCAGTAACGGTAGGTATTCAAACAATTATGGAGAGTCGAAAAATTTTATTGCTCGTTTCCGGACAAGCAAAAATGGAGGCTTTCAAACGGCTTTTATCGGACGAAATTGATGAAAGCTTCCCGGCTTCTGTTTTAAAATTGCACAATGATGTAACCGTCATTACTGATATTGCATTTGACAATTGATATTAAAAAACTTATTCTTTTCCTGTGGAGCATCAAACTCTATTGTGAGGTGGGAAAATGAAAGGAAGAAAGTGGTTGTCACTTTTGATAAGTATCATACTCATTGGATTTGTAAGTGCATGTGGAACTGCAGAAACAAAAGACAACGAAAAGGATGAACAGACTGCTGAAGAAAAGGCAACAGATAATACCAATAAGGAAAATGACCAAAACGGCTCGGTTGATGAAAATGAAAACGCCTCTGAAACTGATGAAGAGAATGGGACAAGCAATACTGATGAAAACGGTTTGACTGCCGATGAGGAAGATTTAGATTTAATTAAAAAAGATGTGGTTTATACAGGTTTGGCTGATCCTCACACGATTGAAGTAAAAGATGGGGAAGAATATTTAACTTTACAAATTGATCCGGACACAACTGACGAATGGGAGAAAATTGCAGAAGATACAACGGTTACCATTGAATATTATGAAAATGAACATGGGCAAAATATTTTGGTTCGTTATACCGTGAAAGATTAGTCTCATCGGGATCAGGTATGGGTACGCTCTTTCTTTTATATGAAATAAAAAAGGTCAGGTACCATCACCTGACCTTTATCTGACCAAAATTTGCCTGAAACTTCAGATTGGTTAATTGTAACAGTATGCTCTCATTGTACGTACCGGCCAATTGGTTTGTTAGATATTTAACTGAGCCCCGCAAAATTTTTTCGGAACCTTTATTTAAAACTTTCCATGCTTAAGAATTGAAAAAAGCAGCCAAAGAAACATTAAAGTTGCAACAACTCCGCCGACTTCTACAACAGGAAAATTCCAAAGAAACGTTTTTACATTTGATATTGAAGCCCCAACAACTAAACCGACCATCATAATACTAAAAGCAAGGAGAATAATACTAAACGATAATTGGTTCGTAACCCGATCTAATTTTTTTGATAAATTTTTCACTTCCGGGACAGAAATTTCCACATGGATTTTGCCATCCTTCGTAATCGAACTACCCGATTTCATTAATTGGGTTAGAAATGTTTGAATCTCCCTAAGCTTATTCCGGGTTTCTTTCATAATTTTTGATGGTTTCAAACGTTCACGAATCAGTTTTTCACCAAAAGGATGTGCCATATCGATAATTGATAAATCTTTATCTAGATGGGAAAGAATCCCTTCCATTGTTAGTAATGTCTTAGCGAGAATTGTCAAGTCAGCCGGCATCCGAACCCGATATTTGAATGAAATTTCCATTAAGTTATTTATCAAGTTAGCCAGACTAATTTGCTGTAAGGGAATGTCCATATTCATTTCAATCAAAACTTCAATATCCGCATAGATTTGATCATTATCAATCGGCTCGGAGCTTTGCCCTAGTTTTAAAAAAAGAAAAATAACCTCGTTTATATCCCTGTTTTTCAAAGCGATAATCACGGAAGCTAAATCATTTTTCATACTCGGTGATAAGCGTCCAATCATACCGAAATCAATCAGAGCCATTCGTTTGTCGGGAAGAACGAACAAATTTCCGGGGTGAGGGTCGCCATGAAAGAAGCCGTCGATAAAAATTTGTTGAAACATACATTCAACAAATTGTTTAGCAACCAATTTTTTTTCAGCTTCTGATGCGTTTTTTGCATAATCACGAAGCCTGGTGCCGGAAATATAATCCATCGTTAATATTCTTTTGGTTGTATATTCCCAGTGAATCGAAGGGATTATGTAATTTGGATGTTCCTTCAATTGGCGTGCAATCTTTTCACCGTTCCATGCTTCTACAGTATAATCAAGTTCAAGTCGTAATGATCTTGATACTTCCTCTACGATTTCCGAGATACGGTAATTGTTGGCCCATTCCAATTTTTCTTCCATGAGATTGGTTAGATCACTCAATATTTGTAAATCAATGTCAATTTTTTCCTCAATATTTGGTCGTTGGACTTTAATAGCAACCTCTTGTCCGGTGGGAAGTTTGCCATAGTGGACTTGGCCAATCGAAGCCGATGCAATCGGTCGATCATTCACTTCTAAAAATAAATCATTAGCCGGTTGCCCCAGTTCCTTTTCGATAATTTTTTCAACATCACTAAAGGGAATCGGTGCTACATTGTCTTGCAGTTTTTCCAACTCTTTAATAATGTTTTCAGGTATGAGGTCAACTCGGGTACTAGCCAATTGCCCGAGTTTGACAAAGGTAGGTCCTAATTCTTCAAGAACCGATCGGATCCGTTCAGCGATGCTTTTGGAATACATGGTGGAATCCGCTTCAGCCTTTCTTTTAAAACCAAGTAATCCTAAATCTTTGACGATAAAACCAAGCCCGTTTTTCAACAGGGCTGTCAGGATTTCTTGATATCTTTGGGCATACTTCAAGCGTTTTCCAATCATTTATTCCACCTCGAATGACATTAAAGTATTATATTTATATTGCACTAGTGGTCACAAAATCTCCCCGCTTTGGGTAATTCATTGAAGCAAAACTGGAAGCCAATTTTCCGATTGATTTAACTGACAATCAGTGGGGATGGGAAACCCCCACTGATTAAAGGTTTACTTTTATTGGTTGTCTTTATTTAACAGCTTTTCTTCTAAAGCTTCAACCCGCTTTTTTAATTCTTCAAATTCTTGTCTGGATACAAGTTTACTTTCTTGCACCGCTTGGTTTATTCTTTCTTCCACTGTAGTTTCCCATTTTTCTTGTGCTTCTTTTCCTTTTTTCATTAATTCATCGATAATATCGGTAGCTTCCGTCTTTGCCATATTTCCTTTTTCCACAAGCTCATCAATAATTTTATCTGCTTGTTCTTTGCTTACCGCAGCAATACCTAACCCTAATGTAAAAAGTCGATCGATTAAGTCTTTCATAAAGAATCCCTCCTGTTATTAGTATAAACTCTTTTACCAAATTTATCTTTACCTTCATCTTAAACAGACATGAGGGGAAAGTAAATCAATTTCTGAAAAATTCATTGAAAATTACGAAATGGTTAACTGCCCTGCGTCCCATAAAATTGAGTATCTTTAGTCAGTTCATTAGATGCCATTGTCGAAATTCGAATACCGATTTTGCTATGAAAATAAAAAATAATTGTTGACGGATTGCTACAAAGGATATACAATATTTTATGTAAGCGGTTAACAAAAACGTTTTTGCACAAAAGGTCAGAGAGGTTATGCTTTTAACTCAGACAAAAACGTTTTGAGAATAAAAAAATAAGCGTTTTAGTTTTTTTGTACATGACAAAAACGTTTTCGGAGGGATGGTATTATTATTGTTTGACCTAAAACGTTTTTGGTTAGATAGTACTAATACTGTATTGATTTATTTACTTCTGTAAGATGGTACGAATCTTGTTTTGATTTTGCCTAAAATCTAAAACGTTTTTGATCAGATAGTACTTTAATTGTTTCAATTCATATACCGAAAATCTAAAACGTTTTCGTTGGAGGTTTGTTTATGTTAAATTACACATTGGGAAAAGGTGAATTTGAAAAATGGATTATTTCTGAAACAGCCTTTTCACCGGACAAATTAGGAAAATGCGAATCAATCATGTATCTCGGCAATGGATACATGGGGTTACGCTCAGCCACAGAAGAACCCTATTTAAAAGAAGTCAGAAACTTATTTGTTAATGGTACGTTCAATAAATTCAGTGAAATGGAAGTATCAGAACTTCCCAATCTGGCCGACATTACTCGCATTGATATTCGGGTTGACGGAGAACGATTTAGTTTAGAGTTTGGAGAAACGAAAGACTATATTCGTCAACTTAATTTAAAAACAGCTGAATTAACAAGATCATTTACATGGACATCACCTAAAGGAAAATTGTTACGGTTTACATTTAGACGATTTGTTTCTCTTGATCATTTACATTTAATCGGAATGAAAATGGAAGTGGAAAGTCTCAATGCCACAGTCCAAATTTCTTTTGATTCCGGTATCAATGCACAAATGACAAATAGCGGAACTCAACATTTCCATGAAGGTGAGAAGCGAATATTTGATAAGCGATTTATTCAATTGTTGCAAAAGACCATCGAATCCAATATTGACGTGGTAATTAATACTGCTCATCGTGTGACGGTTAACGGTATGGAAACAAAAGAGCCGACAATGACAATTGATCGTCGGAAAGTATGGCTAACCTACCAAGTTGAACTAAATCCAAATGACAAGCTAATCATGGAAAAATTAACAACCGTTTATACGAGCCGTGATAAAGAATTTGACCATGAAGACGTTCAATTAGAAACTCTGCGTAAAACGTCTTTGCAAGCTTTACGAGACAGTTTTTCAAAAGGTTACGACGCATTATTTCAACGCCATGTAAATACTTGGAAAAGAAAAGTTTGGGATTATTACAAACTGAGGATAAACAGTAAGGATGGATATGACCAACTTGCTTTACGGTTTGCACTTTATCATTTAACGGTAATGACACCGGCCCATGATGAACGGATGGGGATTGGGGCAAAAGCGTTAAGCGGTGAAGGGTATAAAGGTCATTCATTCTGGGATACAGAAATTTTTATCTTACCATTTTTTACCTTTTCTAACCCAAAAGTTGCTCGTTCTCTATTAAAGTATCGTTACCTCGGTCTTGAAGGAGCAAGAAAAAAAGCGATTGAAAACGGTTATGAAGGTGCAATGTATCCATGGGAGCAAGCTTGGCCATCGGATGGTGAAGTGACACCGGTTTGGGGAGCTGTTGATATCGTTACCGGAAAGCAAACGAAAATATGGTCCGGCTTTATCGAACAACATATTTCAGCGGATATTGCCTTTGCAGTTTATCAATATTATCTTGTCACCGGTGATGAAGACTTTTTGGACCGCTATGGCTATGAAATGATATTTGAAACAGCGAGGTTCTGGGCAAGTCGACTTGAATGGAACGAGGAAAAGCAAGAATACCATATCAATGATGTCATCGGGCCTGATGAATATAAAGAGCATGTCAATAATAACGCGTTTACTAATTATATGGCAGCATTCAATATGAAACTGGCAGTCCGTTTGTATGAGCGCCTTATTGAAAATAACCCCAAACGGATTGAGCAGCTGAATGAAAAAATTCAAGTAAATCAAGCATATCCAATGTGGAAGGAAAAATTGGAAAAGATTTATTTACCGCAACCAAGAAAAGAAGATGCGATTATTCCGCAAGATGATATGTATTTACAATTGCAAAATATTGACCTATCGAAATATAAAAATAGCGCCAAAGTTGGTACTTTGTTTGAAGATTATAATTTGGAGCAAGTTAATCGAATACAAGTGACAAAACAAGCGGATGTCGTTATCCTCCTTTATTTATTGGAGCAAGTAGATGCGATTTTTTCGAATGATGTAAAGGAGAAAAACTTCCATTATTATGAACCGAGAACTTTGCATGACTCCTCGTTAAGTTTATCGACACATGCCATTATTGCAAATGATATCGGTGACAAGGACCTTGCCTATTCTTTATTTAGAAAGGCAACAGAAATCGATCTCGGTCCCTTTATGCACTCATCTGATCATGGTGTTCATGCCGCTTCAATTGGGGGAATTTGGCAAACAGCGATCTTTGGTTTTGCCGGTATTCGTCTAAAAAATGGAAGGTTACAAATTAATCCAAAGCTTCCTGATCAATGGCAAGATATTCAATTTACAATGCAATGGCAAGGTCAACCGGTTACTATTTATGCAAATCATGAAAAACTGATTGTAAAAGCGGAAAGACAAGAGAAATTATCCTTTGACGTGTTTGGTAAGGAATACGTATGTACGGATGTAGTGGACATTCCTCTTCAACCATAACTACATGTTTGAAGGGTGATGATAAATTTTAAAACAATGAATATGAGGGGGAAGAAGGATGAAGAAATTAGTAAAACTGTTGGTGGTTTTTATGGTGATTGGTTTATTGGCTGCTTGTGGTTCTAACGACGAGAAGAGTAGTAAATCGGGATCAAAGGATTCAAAAACTTTATCTTTAGCTGTTTGGGGTTCTTCACCAACAGAAACAAAAGCATTAGAAACCACGGTAAAAAGTTTTGAAGAAAAAACAGGCGTCGATGTAAAAATTGAAGTCATCCAAGACAATTTCCAAGATACATTAACAGCACGTTTTGCAGCAAAAAATGCACCGGATGTTTTTTATCTTGAATCCTACGTAGCGCCTCGTTTTATCGCCAGTGGTGTTCTTGAGGATTTGTCGAATAAAGTTAAGAATCCAGATGACTTTTTCCAACCATTATTAGATGGCTTCCGTGGTAAAGATGGGAAATTGTATGGAGTGCCAAAGGATTATTCAACACTTGCCACTTATGTAAATGTTGATTTATTGGAAAAAGCAGGATATACCGTCCAAGATGTTCCGTCTGATTGGGAAGGTTTGTTAGCTTTTGCAAAAGAACTTCAAGGGAAATTAGACAAAGGGCAAGCTGCGATGATTTTTGATAGTACAATGGCAAGACACTTAAGTGCATTCAAAGCTACCGGTTTGAATCCTGTAAAAGAAGACGGTTATGCAGATTTCACATCCAGTCAAGCCACGCTTGATTATTTGCAAAGTATCGTTGACGGGCAAGATGAAGGCTATTTATTAAATCCAACAATTGATTTGGGTGTTGATTCCGCAGGTGCTGCCTTTGGTACAAATCAAGCTGCAATAATGATTGAAGGGAACTGGGTATTAAGTGCATTAAAACAGGATTATCCAAATGTAAATTATGCTGTTCTACCTGCTCCAACCATCAATGGACAACAACAAACAATGATATTTAATGTAGGTTATGCGGTTTCAAAGAGTTCGAAAAATAAGGATGCCGCTATTGAATTTATTAATTTTATGACAGGTGAAGGCCAAAAACAATGGAGTGAGCTATCCGGTACACTGCCAACTCGTCAATCCGTTGCCAATGAAATGAATTTATACGATAACCCTGATCTAAAAGCACATGTTGAAGGGGCAGAGTATGGTACTGTTTGGGCTTCGGGTGAAACATTGCCGGTTATCTCTTCCTCTTTTGACAACCACTTCCAGGCAGCACTAAACGGTGATGTAACTCTAAAAGAAGCAATGAAGTCTACTGAGCAAGAAGCAAACGCTGAAATTGACAGACAAAAGTAATCAGCAAGATAAGGGGCACGGGTGATTCCATCCGTTACCCCTCCCTATAGCAGTTATTTTACTGCTATTGTGCATAGTTTTCTTTGAACATGGAGAATGTCAAAATTTCCAGCAAAGATGTGAATTCGACATCGTGTACAATTTTAAAAATTATGTATATGTAACTAAGAAAGTTTCAAGGAAAAACATCGCAGCCGTAAAAATTTTATGTTTTTTGATGAACTACGCGTCACGAGTCGCCTAAGGGCTCAGACGCCCGTATTTTTCTTTATCAAATGAGGTGATAATTATGAACAGTGGGCATCGACAAAATTTACAAGGATATTCCTTCTTAATGCCTGCGCTCCTTACGATTATGATATTTACCTTAATACCTATTGTCTATGCGTTTTTTATGATGTTTTTTAAAGTGGACTTATTATCCGGAACAAGAACATTTGTCGGTTTTGATAATTTCTCAAAAATCTTTTCTGATCCAAAATTTTGGGCGGCTTTTGAGAATACATGGAAATATGTGTTGGTAGTTGTTCCGATTCAGACCATTATTGCCATGATATTAGCCGCCTTATTGAATAGTAAAGTTCATTTTAGCCGCGCCTTTCTATCGGTTATGTTTATCCCGACATTAACATCTTCATCAGCCATGACGCTAATTTTTATGTGGTTATTCAATAACAATGGATTTATTGTCAATTTATATGATTCTTTATTCGGTTCAAGAATCCAATTTTTAACAAATCCTGATTTAGCATTAGCAGTTATCATGACAATGAACATCTTTTCAACTGTTCCCCATTTTATGATTGTCTTTTTATCCGGTTTACAAGATATTCCGGGGAGTCTTTATGAGGCAGCAGCCATTGACGGGGCTAATAAGGTAAAACAATTTTTATATGTAACGGTCCCTCAATTAATGCCAATTACCTTTTACGTTGTGACGATGGGGCTTGTTGGTTGCTTTCAAATTTTTGACCAAGCATTTATTATGTCGAATGGTACAGGTGGGCCTCAAAACTCAACGTTAACATTTTCTCTATACATTTATCAATTAGCATTTAATAGTAATGATATGGGAAGAGCGACAGCATTGGCCTTTATTCTTGGATTACTAATTTTTACGGTGACGTCTATCGTGAATAAACTTTTAAACGCAGATAAAATAAATGGGTGATGAAATCATGAAAAAAGAAAATAAAACACTGAAGATCATAATTTATATATTATTGATTGGCTACAGTTTATTAACCCTCTTTCCGTTCGCATGGAGTATTTTAACATCATTTAAAACAACTGCAGAAATTGTTGGCGGGAACTCAATCCTCCCTGAACAGTGGAGTCTGGATGGTTATCAAACCGTTTTCAGCTCACAATTCCCGACTTGGATCGGTAATTCGCTGATTGTTGGGATCATAGTAACTGTATTGAATTTAGTTTTTAATACAATGGCGGGTTATGCATTGGCACGAATCGATTTTAGAGGAAAAAATGTGCTATTCGGTTTATTATTATTATTGATTATGATACCTTCTCAGGTGACGATGATTCCTTTATATATTGTTATATCAAACTTAGGATTAATTGATACCCATGGGTCATTGATTTTTACAACGATGATTAATATTTCATACATTTTCATGATGCGTCAATTTTTCATTAACTTCCCGAAAGATGTGGAAGAGGCAGCTACCATTGATGGATTATCCCGTTTAGGAACTTTTTTTAAAGTCGTGTTACCAAATGCAAAAGGTGCCGTTGCAACACAGGCTGTATTTGTATTCATGGGGATTTGGAATGAATTTATGAAGCCATTATTATTTATTTCAAGTCCTGATAAATATATGCTGACACAAGGATTAAATGCAATCTCGAAACAATATATGAACGCGACAAAATGGGATGTCATTATGTCCGGGGCAATTATCTCAATTATTCCGATTTTGATTATTTATATTTTATTAAATAAATATTTCATAACAAGTAATGATCAGACGGCAGGTATTAAGTAGATCCAATTTTTCACTTATATATAACTGCCAAATTTTTAGTAGGAAAGCAGGTGTTATCATTGGCAACAATTAAAGATGTTGCGAAAAGGGCGGGGGTATCAATCGGGGTTGTATCGCGAGCCTTCAATAATTATCCCGATATTAGCGAAAAAACCAGGCAAAAGATATTAAAAGTTGCCGAAGAATTGAATTATACGCCAAATCTGGTTGCAAAAAATCTATCCTCTAAAAAACAGTTAACGATTGGCCTGATTACGTCAGGAATTTTAGACAGTAGCCAAAAAGATAGCGTGAATTCCATTGAGGTTTTTAAAGGTGTATACACAGCCATAGAGGAGAAAGAGTATGAGTTGGCCATCTATTTAATTGACTCAAATAAACAGAAACGGAAAAGTTATGCACAATTTTGTCGAGAACGAAATATTGGCGGTACCATCTTACAAGGAATTCGAACGGACGATCCATATTTTAAAGAGTTGATTAATACAAATATCCCTTGCGTACTCATCGATTTCCATTTAAATAATCATACACCATTGATCGGAAATGTATCGATTAATAATATTGAAGCAAGTCGCAAAATAACCGAGTTGGTATTAGAACAAAATCACCGTAGGATAGCAATTATGGCCGGTAAAAAAGCGGCTTATGTTAACAATGAACGATTGCGTGGTGTAAGAGAAGCCTTTGCCGCCTTTGGTCTCCAATTACATGAAGGAGATATCTTATACGGGCAGTTTTTGGAACAGGCAGCCTATGAAGAGACAAAAAAGTATTTGGAAAAACATCGACCAACAGCTATAATTGCATTTAGTGATATTATGGCAATTGGCGTCATGAAAGCAATCAAAGAAGCAGGTTTACAAATTCCGGAAGATGTTTCAGTCACCGGTTTTGATAATATTCCAATAACGGAATTTACCCAACCGCCGATTACCACTGTTCAGCAAAACTTTTTTGAATTGGGTAGACAAGCAGCACTTCATCTTCAAGAAATTATGGAAGGTCGCGCGAAAGGAAAGCAGGTTGTTGTTGATTATAAAATTATTGAACGAGACAGTGTAAAACCATTATAAAGAAAAGTTTTTCCTACATGGAAAAAAGTAATGAATCTTTAAAAGAAAGGAATAGAAAAAATGACGAAATATCCAAAACTATTTATTTTTGACCTGGACGGCGTGATAACTGATACAGCTGAATATCATTATTTGGCGTGGAAACAACTGGCCCAATCACTCGGTGTAACCATTGACAGGCAATTTAACGAAAAATTAAAAGGGATTAGTCGCATGGACTCATTAGAAAAAATTTTAGCTTTAAAACCCGAACTATTAACGTTGTCAATGGAAGAAAAACAACAGTTGGCCACACAAAAAAATGAATATTACAAAACATTAATTAATCAAATTACACCAAAAGATATTTTACCGGGGATAGAAAAATTACTAAAAGAAATTCAAGAAAATAAGATAAAAATTGCCCTCGGTTCGGCAAGTAAAAATGCCCCGGTTGTGATTAATCGGCTTGGATTGACAAATTACTTTGATTATATGGTTGATGCTGCAAAAGTAAAACGAGGAAAACCGGATCCTGAAACGTTTACTGTTGCTGCAGATTATTTTGGATTTGCGTATGCGGATTGTATTGGTGTGGAAGATTCTGCTGCAGGCATCGAAGCCATTAATCGAGCTGGGATGTTTTCTGTCGGAATTGGTGATTCTGAACACTTGCATGAAGCAGACTATCTCGTGTCGGATACAAGTCAGTTAAATATGGATAAAATCATTGAAAAATTTGCATCTAAATAAGCAAACGAGGTTGTCCGGAAAGTCATTTTTTTGACTTACGGCAGCCCCGTTCGTGTTTTTAATAGATAGGAGGAGGTGTCGATTTTTTGATAATTAAAGGCTTCACCCATTAGGGGATTCTTTTTATCGGACAGTCCAATTGGCTTTAAGGGTTAGCCAGCCAGTTTGAAACGTTGAACCATATTATTAAGTTTTTCTGCTTGTTGGGCGAGCTGAGCAGAACTAATCGCTACATCTTCTATTGAGCTGTTTGTTTGTTGGGTCATCGCTGCAACCTCTTCAATACCGGCCGCACTTTCTTCGGTTACTGCGGCAATTTCCTGGATTGAACGATTAAACTCATGACTTCGTTCCGTAACGGCTGCTAAGTCTGATGTAATTGTTTCAACCCGTTTGACCATATGTGTGACCATGTCGTTTATTTTTTGAAATGTTTCATTGGTCATGATAATTTGATCCGTTCCTTTTTCCACTTCCCGGTATCCGGCTTGCAGAGAGTCTGCCACTAAGCGGGTTTCGCTTTGGATATTGGTAACAAAGCTTGTGATATTGGTAACTGATACAGCCACTTGTTCTGCGAGCGTTCTGACTTCATCAGCAACAACAGCGAACCCTTTTCCTTGTTCTCCGGCTCTGGCTGCTTCAATGGCTGCATTTAGTGCCAACAGGTTTGTTTGGTTGGCAATTTCCTTAATGACAACGACTAATTTCGAAATCTCTCCCGATAAGATGTTTAGGTGCTCCATTTTTTCCACAGAATCTTGGACGATTTGGTTAATGTTTGACATTTGATTTGTTGAAGCTTCCATTAATCTCTTGCCTTCATTCGTCATTTCCAGCACAGAATTTGAGGTTTCCCCGATCTCTATTCCTCCTTCATTAACCTGCTGGATGGTATATACCAATCCATTTGCTATCGAAGAAATTTCTGTTGTTCTGGCTGCTTGAGAATCGGAGCCGGAAGCCAGTTCACCCATCGTTACTGCAATATGCTCGGAACCGGTTTTGACTTCACTTGCCGCTTGAGATAATTCCTCACTTTGACTTGAAACGGTTTCGGCTACTTGGGCCATTTCTTTTAACATCGTTTGAATTTGACTGTTCATTTCATTGGTCGCTACCATTAATTGACCAATTTCATCCCGTAAATTTGTTTCAAACGGCTTTGAACTTAGATCACCCTTCGCCATTAATTTCATTCGGCTCGTTACTTGTTTAAGTGGTTTTGCAATGGATGAAGTATTTAGAAAAGCAAAAATGAGACCAACCACAATTCCGATAAGTGAACCTATAATAGCGATCAGAAATACTTGTTCTCCGGTTTGGGTCGATTCTTGTCCCAAGTTTTGCATAAGTTCTCCCCGATATTGTGCCATATGATTAAAATCACTAATTAAAGTTTGGCTAATAGGGACCACTTTTTCAATCATTAATTTCATAGCTTGATCTTTCTTGCCTTGGTCGTAAAGGGTAAGAACTTCATCGGTCATTTTCCCCCATTCTACTTTCCGGTCAATCAGCTGCTTGAGCTCATCGGAATCGGATAGGTCTACAGCCCGATTTTCAAGCTCGATACTCGCATCGATCCCTTTTTCATATTCTTCCCGATATAACGCGTTGTCTGATAAAAGGAAAGACTGTAGTAAGGAAACTCTCGACGCCATATTTTCGGCAAGCTGTTCATCGATAACTAACAAGGCCAACTGCTGATCGAGAATATTTTCCGTTTTTTTGTTAATGGTGTTCATGGATACCATATTTAATATGCTTAAAATGACCATTAACGCAATAATTATCAAAAAGGATAAAAGAATTTTAGCTTTTATACTTTTAAACTGGAATAATTTCATCCATAACCCTCCCCTAAAATAATAAATTGTAAAAATAATCACAAATGGATGCGGACATTATTCTTATATATTTTATATCGGTTCAAAATTATATCTCTAAATGCCTTTGTTAAGTTTACAAAATTTCGAAATGACCCAGCGTAACAGCTTACTTAAAGAAAAACGAATAAGTAAGGCTCTAAAAAAATTTACTTAAACCTTTTGCGAACAAGCGAAATAAACAAACTTTTAACAAATGAATAATAAAAAGGATTGTAATTTTTTTGAAAATGCACTACAATGTTCTCTATATATAAACAAATGTATATTTTGGGAGGACTAAGCTTGCATGGGAGTGAACAATTTTATTTAATCCAAGGAGATGTTTTGCCGATTTCGATTCGGAAAACTTTAGAAGTGAAGCGATTGCTGGACGCGGGGAATGTAAAGACGATCCATGATGCGGTTGAACAAGTGGGCATTAGTCGGAGTGTCTACTATAAATTTAAAGATAAAATTTTTCCGTTTAATGCAGCTACTTTTCAAAAGGTCATTACCATTTCCCTATTGTTGGAACATCGACCGGGGATTTTATCAAAAGTGCTGCAATTTGTGGCAGATAAAGAAGGGAATGTGATTACGATTAATCAAAGCATACCGCTCCAAGGAATTGCCAATGTTGTTTTATCCATGGATACGGCCAATATGAGGCTTACCACAACAGAATTTTTAGAAGAACTCCTGCAGGTAGACGGGGTTAATCGGGCAGTTGTCGTAGGCCAGAGCTAACAACCGTTTCATGTACAATTCTATGAAACTGTAAAACCTTTAATTATTGTTCAATAGAGGAATATAGAAGCAAAATGGGAGGAAAGTTATGAATGGAAAAATTAAAGTCGGTTTAATGGGCTTTGGCACGGTTGGAACCGGTGTTGTCCGGCTAGTCGATTCATATAAAGAAGACTTTTTCAACCAAACGGGTTCTGTCATTGAAGTCAGTCGGATTTTAGTAAGGAATCCTGAAAAAGAGCGGTCGATATTTGTCAATTCTGATATTGTTACAACCGATCCCCGGGAACTTATTTATGATCAGGAAGTGGAAGTCATAATTGAAGTCATGGGCGGAATTGAACCGGCACGAACCTATATTTTAGAAGCGATTGAACAGGGGAAACATATCGTAACAGCCAATAAAGATTTAATGGCAATTCATGGGGAGGAACTCATCAAAAAAGCACGAGAGCATGGCTGTGACCTATTTTATGAAGCAAGTGTCGCCGGCGGGATTCCGATTATAAATGCGATTGTGGAAGGTTTTTCTTCGGATCGGATTACGAAAATAATGGGGATTGTTAACGGAACAACAAACTATATTTTAACAAAAATGAGCCATGAACAAGCTTCTTTTGATGAGGTTTTACAGGAAGCACAACAGCTTGGCTATGCCGAGGCAGATCCGACATCGGACGTAGAAGGTTTAGATGCAGCACGAAAAATGGCCATCCTAAGTTCCCTTGGTTTCCATGTCGGCATGAATTTAGAAGATGTATCTGTAAGAGGGATTTCTAAAGTAACATTAGAAGACATTAAATACGGTGAGCAATTAGGCTATACAATGAAGTTAATCGGAATTGCAAAAAAAGATGATGAATTAATTGAAGTAAGTGTGGAACCAACGTTTGTGAAAAGTACTCATCCGTTAGCCAATGTCAACGGTGTTTTTAATGCGGTTTATGTGTATGGAGAAGCGGTCGGGGAGACAATGTTTTACGGACCGGGTGCCGGTGAACTGCCGACCGCAACAGCCGTTTTATCTGATCTTGTGACGGTCGTGAAAAACATCAAGCTTGGTGTTAACGGGCGAAATATGGCGACACCGTATAATGTGAAAAAATTGAAACGAGAAGAGGATATTTATGCCAAATATTTTATTCGGCTGATCGTCAATGATGAAAGTGGTGTATTGGCCCAAATTGCAAAACTAATGGCTGAGGAAAAAATTAGTTTAGAAAAAGTTCTTCAAGAACCGTATCCAAGTAATCCGAAAAAGGCAGAACTTATTTTGGTTACCCATCAAGCTTCGAAAAAATGTATAAACAATGTGCTAGCGGCGTTTGAAAGCGTGGATTATATAGAAAAAGTAAAAAGTTGTTATCGAGTGGAAGGCGGCGAATAAAATGGCAGGCATTTTAGAAAGATATCGTGACTATTTACCGATTACGGAAAATACCCCGTTAATCAGTCTTCATGAAGGAGGTACACCACTGATTCGGGCGAATAATCTGTCTAAGAAACTTGGTTTAGACCTTTATTTTAAATATGAAGGCTTAAATCCGACCGGATCATTTAAGGACCGCGGGATGGTCATGGCGGTGGCAAAAGCGTTGGAAGAGGGAAGCACATCCATCATGTGTGCATCCACCGGAAATACGTCAGCCGCAGCGGCAGCCTATGCGGCACGCGCCAATATGAATTGCTATGTTCTTATCCCTGATGGAAAGATCGCCCTTGGGAAGCTGGCACAAGCGGTTATGTACGGGGCAAAAATCATTGCCATTAATGGGAATTTTGATGATGCTTTATCTATTGTGCGTGAAATCACAAGTGAATATCCGATTACCCTTGTTAATTCGGTGAACCCATACCGGTTGGAAGGGCAAAAGACGGCGGCATTTGAAGTGGTTGACGAGTTAGGTGATGCACCGGATATTTTGGCTATCCCGGTTGGCAATGCCGGCAATATTTCCGCTTACTGGAAAGGGTTTTGTGAGTATTTTGAAAAAGAAAAAGCCGGGACTCGGCCGCAAATGTACGGCTATCAAGCAGAAGGGGCTGCCCCGCTTGTGAAAGGGGAAGTGGTTACGAATCCGGAAACAGTGGCAACTGCCATTCGAATCGGGAACCCGGCAAGCTGGGATAAAGCGGTCCGCGCATTGGATGAATCAAACGGTCGCATCGACTCGGTAACCGACGAAGAAATTTTAGCCGCACAAAAATTGTTAACAAGCTCAGAAGGAATTTTTGCTGAACCGGCCTCATGCGCATCGCTAGCAGGAGTTGTTAAACATCGGCAACTCGGTCTTATTGAAGAAGGAAAACGGGTGGTTTGTGTTTTAACCGGCAATGGCTTGAAAGACCCGGATATTGTTTTGAAAAATAAATTTGCGATGGAAAAAGTCGCAGCAAACCATGATTCTGTGTTGAAGGTGTTAGGAATTTAAAATAGAAAGGAATCCTAAATGAGGTTGAAAAATGCCCCTCCGATTCTGACCAATTTTAATAGGACTTTGTAAGCCCCCGTTGCAAGGAAAAAATAACTCCTGAGTGGAGATATGATAAGAAACCTAGCTGGAAAGATGGTGCAAAGATGGATGAGTATGATATGTATGTGAAAGTCCCTGCCAGTACGGCAAACTTAGGGCCGGGGTTTGACTCAGTCGGCATGGCCCTCCAACTTTACACAACATTAAAAGTGAAACAATCTAATCGGACAAAATTTTATTTAGTCGGTGACAATCAAGAAAACATTCCGACCGATAAAAGCAACTTAATTTACCAAACGATTGATTTTTTATATAAGAAGGCAGGACTACAAACACCGGAATTGGAAATTGAGGTTGAAACGGATATCCCGCTGGCAAGAGGTCTTGGCTCAAGCGGGACGGCAATCGTCGGAGGTTTGGTGGCCGCAAATGTTCTGGCAGGTGAACCATTTTCTAAACAAGAAATTTTTCAGTTAGCATCAGAAATGGAAGGTCATCCGGATAATGTCGGAGCATCGTTATTTGGAGGAATCATTGTTGCGGCAAAAAGTGAACTGGGAGATTACGCCTATGTTCCGCTATCACCGCCAAAAGGCTTAAAAATCGTTGTTGCTATTCCGGATTTTGAATTACCGACAAAATTAGCGCGGGAAGTTTTGCCTGACGATTACTCACGCCAAGATGTTGTTCATGCCCTTAGCCACTCGGCATTGTTGGTCGCCGCAATCGCAAAAGGAGATTTATCCGCTTTACAAGTTGCCTTAGAGGACCGTATTCACCAACCGTACCGGATGGCGCTTTTGCCGGGATTTGAGGCATTGCAAAAAAACTGCAGGAATTACGGGGCATTTGGTACGGTCATCAGCGGGGCAGGTCCAACCATCCTTGCTTTTACAACAGGTGATTGTACACAGCTTGTTGGTTTTATGGAGAAGACTTTACAAAACCACGGGGTGTCTGCAAAAATAATGGAACTCGCTATTGATACAAGCGGCACGACATGTTCGGTACTACTGAAAAAATAATCGAATCAGCTGACGAACACGTATATATGCATCATTTCAAATCGGGCATTTCTCTGGTTAATAGAGAGATGCTCGATATTTTATAGAACAGACTGATTTGCACCTAAAAAGTACATATTCTTAACCCTTAGGCTTTGAGCAACAAGCTGTATTATACAAATAATGATTAAAACCATATTTAGTCAAAATTATTGTAAAACTTTTTTGGGTGACAATCATATTATAATTCGTCTGCAAATATTAGTAAGGAAATTATTCTCGGAAAAAATGGATTACTCAAAAAGCACCATATCTTTTTTGCCAATAGATATGATGCTTGGTTAAATTATGAAGCTTTTTGTACATTCCCTGTTTGTGCTTCTCTTGTTTCCGGGAAAGTCGGTATTAAGGAAATATAGATACACGATACAGCAATAAAGAAGACTAATGATGGAACATATCCGACAGAGCCAAGGATAAAGCTCCATATAATATTCGCGATCGTTTGTCCCGCATAGGCAATCGCCCAAAAGAGTCCAAACATAATTGTCAATTTTTTCGGTGTCATCCCTTTTAACTCATGGGGAAGATTCAAAAAGATTGGATATTGAAGGAACATACAGAAGCCTGAAATAGAAACAAAAATATAAGATAAGATTGGTAAAGAGTTGGCAAAGATTAATGTGAAAGTAAATGAGGATACCATACCGATACCTGCTAAAAATAAGATTGGTTTCCTTGGTAATCCTTTATTTCCAAAATATATACCAGCAAATGTTCCAAGTATCGCAAAACCGGAAATCAGCAAGTTTGTAATCGAACCGTTCAAAATTGTATACTCATCAAAAACTTTTTTAAAACTGACGAGTGAAAGCACATAAAGAGTTAAAAAGGATGCAAAAGCAATTCCATACCGCCAGAGGAAGCTGTCTTTTAATGCATCTCTATAGCCGTAAGATTCACCATCAGTACCCGTATCGTCCGCTGTCGTAAAATCTTCAGCTTTCCATACCCAAGCGAGAAATAAAATTAACGTGATGGAGGCAAAGCAAGTTAACGTAAGTCGCCAATCTGTCACCATTTGATGGGCAAACAAAGTAAATAAGACAGCGACAATAAAAGCTCCGATATTGTAAGAAACCGTGTTGGCGGCATTGATTTTTAATTTTTCTTTCGGATCACTAATATATCTGGAAACGACCGGGTTCATATAAACAATGACCATTGAGCCACCGACCGCCATGACCATCCGTGCAATCGTGTATGCCCAATAGTTTGGCATCCAGATAGCAATTAATCCCATGATAAGCAATCCAACTCCTACACCGACCGCTTTTTTTGCACCAAGTCGCATGAGAATAATTGCTGCTAAAATATTTGCAAACACACGAGCAGTTGTGATTGAGTAGTTAACAAGTTCAGAAACGACCGGATAAACCGGACCACTGAAGAACGTTTTCGTTATTTGTGGTGTTAATGAAGAACCTGCCACCCAGTTCATCGCGAACGTTACATATGCGAGCCATAAGACGGCCAACATAAAATAACCTTTTCTTTTATTTACCATTAGTGTTTTCCACCTCATAATCGTAATTACCTTGTTAAATTACGCTAAAATTTACTGTTTCACAAGGTAATTCACAAAATCGCCAAAATGAAAGGGACACCAACCATGAATTATTTTTAACAAAATGGTAAAAACTAAGAATTGGTTTAATTGCTATAAAATGGTATGTAAAATTATAAACAATCGAAAGCGGAGAAGCGGGAGTTGGTATATTTATTTACGCACAGAAATGACGACGAGAACGTTTCGTCGCCAAAAAGTGGAGGTTCCGGTGCAAAAAAGGCGACGAGAATGAGTGTCGTCGCCAAAAAATAGCGTTTCCGGTCCCAAAAAGGCGACGAGAAAGGGTCTCGTCGCCAAAAAAGTGAGTTTTCCGTCCAAAAGCGACGACGAGAAGTGATCTCGTCGCCAAAAAAGTGAGTTTTCCGCCTCAAAAAGACGACGAGAAAGGGTCTCGTCACCAAAAAATAGCATTTCCACACAAAAAAGACGACGAGAACGAGTTTCGTCGCCAAAAAATAGCGTTTCCGGCCCCAAAATGACGACGAGAAAGAGTTTCGTCGCCAAAAAAAGGAGATTTCCGCACAAAAATGACGACGAGAACGAGTTTCGTCGCCAAAAAATAGCATTTCCAGCCTAAAAAAGACGACGAGAACGAGTTTCGTCGCCAAAAAATGGAGTTTCCCGCCCAAAAGTGACGACGAGAAAGGGTGTCGTCGCCAAAAAAGTGAGTTTCCCGCACAAAAACGACGACGAGAAGGGGTTTCGTCGCCAAAAAAAGGAGTTTTCGGCGCAAAAACGACGACGAGAAGGGGTTTCGTCGCCAAAAAAGTGGGTTTTCCGTCCAAAAGCGACGACGAGAACGGGTGTCGTCACCAAAAAGTGGAGATTCCGGCGCAAAAACGACGACGAGAATGGCTCTCGTCGCCAAAAAATAGCATTTTCGGTCTCAAAACGACGACGAGAACGAGTCTCGTCGCCAAAAAGTGGAGATTTCCGCACAAAAACGACGACGAGAACGGGTCTCGTCGCCAAAAAGTGGAGTTTCCGGCACAAAAATGACGACGAGAACGGGTCTCGTCGCCAAAAAGTGGAGATTTCCGCACAAAAACGACGACGAGAACGAGTCTCGTCGCCAAAAAGTAGCATTTCCCGCCTCAAAATGACGACGAGAACGAGTTTCGTCGCCAAAAAGTGGAGATTTCCGCACAAAAAAGACGACGAGAACGAGTTTCGTCGCCAAAAAATAGCATTTCCAGCCTAAAAATGACGACGAGAACGGCCCCCTTCCCCAAAAGCAATAAATTTTCTCCTAACCCAAAGACAGTTTTTTCACTGGTCTCGGTTTCCTCCATCAACTTGTCTGTATTTCTTCTTGCTGATCGAGCCCCTTTAAATATTCCAGTTTCTGTTGGGTTTGCGGTTTGCCGACTTGTTCATCAGCATGATAAGAGGTGCGGACAAATGGGCCGGATTCACAATGTTTGAATCCTTTCGCCAATGCAATTTCTTTCAATTCGGCAAATTCATCCGGATGATAGTAACGCTCAACTCTTAAATGCTTTTTCGTCGGTTGCATATATTGCCCGATTGTCATAATATCCACATGATGAGCTAGCAAATCGTCCATTGTTTCAAGAATCTCATCTTTTGTCTCCCCTAGTCCGACCATAATGCTTGATTTTGTCGGAGTTTCAGGACTGATTTCTTTTACCCGTTTCAATAATTCAAGGGAGCGGTCATATTTGGCAATGGCACGAACTCTCGGGGTCAAGCGACGAACAGTTTCCACATTATGGTCAAAAATATCCGGCTTACTGTCCATCAATGTTCGTAAGCTTTCATAATCGCCTTTCATATCAGATGGCAAAATTTCAATCGTTGTACCCGGACTTTTCCGGCGAATGGCGCGAACCGTTTCCGCAAACACAGCTGCACCGCCGTCATTTAAATCATCGCGGGCTACCGATGTGACAACGACATGCTTTAATCCCATGACGCTCACCGAATCAGCTACTCGCTCAGGTTCCGCCAAATCCAGTTCTGTCGGTCGGCCGGTAGCGACTGCACAAAAACGACAGCCGCGCGTACAAACATTTCCTAAAATCATGAATGTAGCTGTGCCTCGTTCACTCCAGCATTCATAAATATTCGGGCATCTGGCTTCTTCACAAACCGTATTTAATCGATTGCCTTTAACCAAATTTTTAATATTACCGTAAGATTGCGTCGTATTCAATTTGATTTTCAGCCATTCCGGTTTCCGTATGTATTCAGTTTCCTGTGCCAATGGTTTCACGCTCCTTGGTCGTATAATAATTCCACAAATCTGTCGCATATTTGCTCTGAGCTAACTTCTGAATTTCCTCCCACTGGTCATCCGTTAATGTCAACGGAGAAAGGTGAATTCCGAGCCCGGTCTCAAAACCTTTTTTGAAAGCTGCCACCATCGTCTCATATGTCAAAGTTTTATTTATAACATCTTTGATAGAGGTAGCTTTAGCGGCAAACTTTTCCTTCCGTCTTTTCCGCATCTCATCCGAGGAAAAAGCAAACAAATCAAAAAGCATATCGGTATCAAGACTCATTGGTAAAGACCCATGCTGCATAAGAACACCGCTCTTCCTCGTTTGTGCATTTCCGCAGATTTTCTTTCCATCAACAACCATTTCATAAAAAGATGGTTTTTCAAAACAGATGGCCGAACGTTCTTGGTCAATTTCTCGTTCGGGAATCGCAAATTCTGCCGGAACTCCTAAATTCCTATATCCTTCCAAAATGCCTTGGGATAAAACATAGTACGCCTTCGTGACCGATTTCGGGATACCCGGATCACGTTCAGAAATCACAAGACTGTACGTTAATTCATCATCGTGGAGAACTGCACTTCCACCGGTTAAACGTCGGACAAATTCACAATCATATTTTTTTACTGCATCAAAATTTATAGTTTTTGCCCTTTGAAAATAACCAATGGATAAAGTCGGTTTATTCCACCCGTAAAATCTGAGTGTCGGTGGAATGTTCCCTTGACTGTGCCAATTCAACAAACATTCGTCAAACGCCATATTGACAGCCGCACTTAGATGACCGGTGTCAATAAAGGCCCACTCGGTTTGCAATAAAGATTCCTCCAATCGGGAATGTCACAAATATCCATTTAATCCCAAATTTTAGTATTCCCTATTATTTTAGTATAATTTATTTAAAATGTATATAATTAATCACCAATTATGAATCGTTTATGGAATCTTTGAATTTTAGAACGACAATCAAGCGTTTTTCCAATTAGCACTTGCAATAGGTGGATTGCATTATGTTTTCGCCGATCATTTATTTTTAAAAACGCCAAGATTCCCAATCCGCTGTACAGCTTCAAATAATCGGGATTCATCCATTAATAAACCGACCCGGATGAACCCCTCTCCGTACTTGCCAAAACCATTACCGGGTGCAACCGCCACATCAGCTGCATCCAACAAATAATCAGCAAACGATTGACTGGTAAACCCATCCGGTACCGGAAGCCATGCGAAAAATGATCCTTTTGGGGCAGTAACATCCCAGCCGATTTGTTTGCATGCATCAACAAAAGCATTGCGCCTAGATTCATAGCGAGCAACTAACTCTTTTACACATGTTTGATCCCCGCTTAATGCGGCAATGGCTGCTTTTTGCACTGCGGGAAAAAGGCTGACATAAAGATGATCCTGAATCAAGTTTATTGCTTCGATAATGGTCGGGTTACCAACTGCGAATCCGACGCGCCAGCCGGCCATATTATAAGTTTTGGACAAAGTATACATTTCCACACCAATATCCTTTGCGCCATCCGCTTGCAAGAAACTAACCGGTTTTTTTCCGTCGAACCCAATGGCACCATAAGCGAAATCATGCATGACCGTTATCTCATGTTTTTTTGCCAATTTCACAGTTTGATTGAAAAAGTCAAGATTCGCAACAGCTCCGGTCGGATTGTTCGGGTAATTTAAGTAGAGCAGTTTTGCCGCATCCAATACATCACTGGAAATGGCATTATAATCCGGTAAAAAGTGATTTTCCGCCTTCAATGGAAATAGCTCATATTCTACGCCTGCCAACACAACTCCCGATAAATAATCAGGATAGCCCGGGTCCGGTAAAAGCATGAGGTCGCCCGGGTTAAGTAAGCACATGGGAAGCTCGACCAAACCCGCTTTTGCGCCAAAAAGAATGGCCACTTCACGCACCGGATCCACATCTACATCGTATTCTTTTTTGTAAAAATCACACACCGCTTCCTTTAATTCGAGAAGTCCGCGGAATGGTGAATATTTGTGCGTATTTGGATCTTCAACCGCTTTTTGTAATGCTTGAACGATATGTTTCGGTGTCGGTTGATCCGGATTCCCTTGGCCGAGGTTAATGACATCACGACCATCCTCAATGGCTTTATTCACCTTTCCGACCAAGTTTGCAAAGAATTGGGTCGGTAAACTCTTTAGCTTTTCTGAGTAGTCCATTTTATCTCACCTTTTGTATGGAAAATTGGTTTACATAATAAAGTTTATTTTAAAAAAACGAACAAAATTGGTGTTATACATGAAAATCGTTAGCATTATCCATCCAATGAATAATTGAATATGTTTGCAATTTTAACACTAATTTTATAATCTAAAAATATATATGTCTAGTGGGTGATGATAATGAAAATGGCAATTGTACAGATGGATATTGCTTTTGGTGAACCGGAAAAAAATTTTTTGCAAGTAGACAGTTTTATTTCACAAGCGGCCAAGCAAGATGCCGATGTGATTGTTTTTCCGGAAATGTGGAATACGGGATATGCGTTGAAAGACCTCGAAAAGTTGGCAGATAAAAATGGAGAGCAGACAAAAAATATGCTTAGCCGACTTGCAAAACAACACGCTATACATGTTGTCGGCGGTTCTGTTGCAACAAAAAAAGCTCAAGGGTTCTTCAACACGATGTATGTGGCAAACAGGAATGGGGACATTGTCGCAGAATATGATAAAGCCCATTTATTTCCGTTAATGGATGAACCTGTTTATATGCAGGCCGGGCAAGCGAAAAATATTTTTAAGCTGGATCATGTGGAATGTGGTGGTGTCATTTGTTTTGATTTACGTTTCCCAGAATGGATTCGGGCACATGTGCTTGATGGAGCGAAAATAATGTTTATCCCGGCTGAATGGCCGAAACAACGGATGGATCATTGGGAAATCTTGTTGCAGGCCCGTGCAATTGAAAATCAATGTTTCGTAGTTGCAGCCAATCGGGTAGGAAGTGATCCGGATAATGAATACAATGGGCATTCGATGATTATTTCACCGTGGGGAGAAGTTTATTTAAGCAGTGAAGAAGGAGAAGGCATCTTTTATGCAGATATCCCGCTAGACGAGGTTGATCGTGTTCGGAACACCATTCCGATTTTTCATGCACGCCGGCCGGAATTATATTAAAAATTACTTTTGTCATAGTTCCTGTTTGAAAACTATTTTTTGGAAAATTAATTTTGATTATAATATTGACAGACTTAGTAACAATCATTAAAATAAAATTTATAAAAATTATATACGGAAAACATTTATCTTATCACGAGTGACTGAGGGACAGGCCCTATGAAGTCACAGCAACCCCCTGAAAAGGGAAGGTGCTAACTCCTGCAGATTGGTTCGCCATCTGAGAGATAAGAGTTTGAGATCAATAGATGTCAATGCTCCTTTCAGATGAGAGGGGCATTTTTTGTTGGTGGCATTTTGTGCGTAATGGTGAACACATTGCCGGAGATTCATATAGTAGGATTTTCATGGACATGAGAGAGGGGTAACCATGATTGATATAAAGAATTTAACAAAAACATATTTTTCAAAAGATCGTGAAGTAAAAGCAGTCGATAATGTTTCTATCACTATTCACGATGAAGAAATATTTGGTATCGTGGGCTATTCGGGAGCGGGAAAAAGTTCATTATTGCGTTGTATCAATTTACTGGAACGACCGACTTCCGGAAAAATTACGGTTGATGGGGTGGATTTAACCAAGCTGGATAGCAAAAGGTTACGTCAAGCACGTTTAAAAATTGGAATGATTTTCCAACACTTTAACTTGGTGAGTCAAAAAACAGTGGCAGAAAATATTGCTTTTGCATTAAAAGCATCGAAAACACCGAAAAACAAAATTGAGAAACGGGTGGCTGAGCTGCTCGACATGGTCGGTCTAGCGGACAAAAAAGATGTTTATCCCGGGCAACTTAGCGGCGGGCAAAAACAGCGGGTCGGAATTGCCAGAGCTTTAGCGAATAATCCAAAAGTCCTGCTATGTGATGAAGCAACATCGGCATTGGATCCAACGACAACAAAATCAATTTTAAATTTGCTTAAAAAAATTAATAAAGAGTTAAACATTACCATCATCATCATTACTCATGAAATGGATGTCGTCAAAGAAATCTGTCATCGTATGGCAATTATGGAGAATGGTAGAATCGTAGAACAGGGGAATGTGTATGATATTTTTGCTTCCCCGAAAGAACAGCTGACGAAGGAATTTATTCAAAGTGTCGTATCCTTTGATTTACCGAAAGCAACTTTACGATTGGTGAAAGGAACCTTAGTGAAGTTGCTGTTTAGGGGTGAGGTTGCCGGTGAAGGGGTGGTATCGGAAACATTAAAGAAGTTTCAAATTAACGGAAATTTTCTACATGGTTCCATTGAATACATCCAGGAACGGCCACTGGGAATTTTTATTATGGAACTTACCGGCGATCAAGAAGAAATAAATAAAGCGATTCACTATATTGAACATCGAAACGCGGAAGTGGAGGTGCTGAACAATGGAATTTGATGTTGCCCATTTAGTTGAAATGCTGCCGGAAATACAGACTTCATTTTTACAAACATTGTACATGGTGGGAATTTCCTTACTAGTCTCCTTGTTGATTGGATTGCCATTAGGGTTCTTACTTTTTGTAACGGACAAAGGTTTATTTTGGCAAAACCGGGTAATTAACTTAGTAATCGGATTTATTGTGAACGTCATCCGTTCGATCCCATTTATTATATTACTAGTTGCCTTAATCCCGTTAACCATTTTCCTTGTAGGGACAACGATTGGACCTACAGCAGCAAGTGTCTCTTTGTCGGTTGCGGCCATTCCGTTTTTTGCCCGGCTTGTGGAAAGTGCGTTGCGGGAAATTGATTACGGGGTGATTGAAGCAGCCATTGCAGCCGGTGGAACCCCTTGGATGATTATTAAGGATGTTCTTTTACCGGAAGCAAAATCCGGAATCATTTCCAGTGTAACGATTACAATTATTAGTCTGGTCGGAACTTCGGCTATGGCCGGTACAGTTGGAGGCGGCGGAATCGGTGACTTGGCAATCCGCTTTGGTTATTACCGTTACGACGACACCATCATGTTCACAACCGTTATTATCCTCATTATACTTGTCCAAATCATTCAAGTGATCGGGGATTTGTTGGCAAGAGCTGTTAATAAAAACAAATAAGACTAAGGTAACATGCTGCTTAATAATCTTGCAGTTATATAAAAAATATGATGGAGGAAATAAAGTGAAAAAAATAAAATCGATTCTAATTGTTTTATCTTCAATCTTCTTACTTGCTGCTTGCGGAAACAGTGGGAGCAAAGAATCATCAGGAAGTAAGGAACATGCAGAAAAGAAAGAAATAAAAATCGGTGCAACAGCCGGTCCATATGCAGACATGGTGAAAAAAGCAATTAAACCGGGTTTGGAAGAAAAAGGATATAAAGTGGAACTTATTGAATTCAGTGATTACATTCAACCAAATATTGCCTTGAATCAAGGAAGTATTGATGCTAATCTATTCCAACACACGATCTATCTGGAAAACTTTGAAAAGGAAAACAACATGGACTTATCTGCCTTAATCACAGTTCCAACAGCACCGATGGGCGTTTATTCAAACGTATTTCATTCTATTGATGAAGTGAAAATCAAAGCGACTGTTGCGATTCCGAATGATCCGACAAATGCGGCCAGAGCATTTAATACACTCCGGGATGCGGGCTTACTAGAAATTAGTAAAGATGCGGATCCATTAACTGTCTCTGAAAAGGACGTTACCAGCAATCCAAAAAATCTGGTATTCCAACCGCTTGAAGCAGGACAACTTCCTCGTGCTGTTGAAAGTGCAGATTTATCAACAGTTCCAGGGAATTTTGCGATTGCAGCAGGGATGAATTTATTAGACGCACTTACATTAGAAAATATGGATGATAAATATCGAAATGTCGTTGCAGTCAAAGCTGAAAATGAAAATAGTCAATTCGCCAAAGATATCATTGAAGTTGTTCAATCGGATGATTTTGAAAAAGTTATCGATTCAGAGTTTAAAGGCTTTGGAAAACCGACTTGGATGGAAAAATAAACCGTTATCGAATGAAAGGGGGCGAATTAAGCTGCCCCTTTTCCATGAACAATTATAAAAACCGGGACAATGATGTTAAAGGTTGATAAAAAGAACCATTCCAAGGTCGATTAGCTACCATATGTTGTTTTGTGTGAGGGAACGGCTAAACGTCCCTTTTCTTTATGAATTATGCAGATGATGCCTACAGTTGTTCAAGCAAAAACCTGGTTGCTAATGTAACACAGTTGACCTTAACAAAATCTTCCGCCATCTGACACTACAGTTGTTCCAGTAAAACCTGATTGCTAATGCAACTCCTTGCTTCTGGTTATGCTTTGGTCGCTTGTTAACACGGTATTTTGCACGGAATGAGGGTCAACATACTCCACTTTATAGCCAATTATGGCAAAAATAATGCCAATAATTGGTACTGTGTAGTTCAGCACCGCATATGGAATATAATCAAACGGGTTAACCATTAACGTTGATGCAATAAACACGCCGCATGTATTCCAAGGAACGAGCGGGGATGTTAGGGTCCCTGCATCTTCCAAAGCTCTTGACAAATTTTTCGATTTTAAATGATATTTTTTAAAGGCGGCAGGAAACATCCTTCCCGGTAATAGGATAGAGATATATTGTTCGGCACAAACCACATTGGTGAAAAAAGATGAGAATTCTGTTATAGGAATTAAACTTTTAGCCGATTTAGCAACCTTCATGATTTTATTTAAAATAACCTCCAGCATACCTGTAGACTCCATGATTCCTGCGAATGACATTGCCACAATCGTTAATGACACGGTGTACATCATGTCTTCAATTCCGCCGCGATTGAACAATTCATCCACCAACTTATTTCCGGTTTCAATGCTATAGCCGTCTGTCAGGGCTATTATTGCATTGGAAACCTGATCTCCTTGAACAAAAACTTGGCAAAACCAACCTAAAAAGGCACCCGTTAATAAGGCTGGCAACGCAGGAACCTTTTTTGCCACCATGAGAATAATAATAACGGGTACAAGCAAAAGCCAAGGTGAAATGACGAAAGCTTGATCCATTACTGTTAAAATTTCATCAATATTGGTTCCGTTCATGTCATGTTGACCAATATTTCTTCCTAATATGTAGTAAACAATAAGGGCAATAATTAATCCGGGGAAGGTTGTGTATATCATATGTTTTATATGTTCAAATAAATCCGTTTCCGTAATCCCGGACGCTAGATTTGTCGTATCCGATAATGGTGACATTTTATCACCAAAATAAGCACCGGAAATGATTGCACCGGCTACGATAGGGGCGGATATTCCCATGCTGAGACCGATGCCCATGCCGGCAACACCGATCGTTCCCATTGTTGACCAAGAGCTGCCGATGGACAAAGAGACAACACAACATAGAATACAAATACTTACTAGAAATAAGGAAGGGGAAACTAATTTGAGCCCATAATAAATCATGGTGGCAATAATTCCGCCGCCAATCCATGAACTTATGATTAAGCCAACTGTCATGATAATTAAAATGGCCGGTAGTGCAAGACGGATTGCATCATAAATCCCTTTTTCAATCGTCATCCAATCGTAACCATATTTCCAAGCAATAAGCCCTCCGACAACAGCCCCGATAATTAGCGGTACATGAACACCACCTTCAAAAACAATAACCACCAAAGCCATTGAGGATATCATAAAAAGTAATGGTAGTATGGCAGCAAAAAAAGGAATCGCTTTCAATTGTTTATTATCTTTCATATGCTTTCCTCCCGTCTCAAAATATAACAACTTTCACCCATTCAAAAGTGGGCTTTCTCGTTGGGAAAAACTGTAATCCCCTTTCATTATACCAAGGATTTTGAAATAAAAATCAACTAAGACGCACAAAAATTTGTGAAATTGGGAAATCAAAATTCGACTGTACAAGTAAAAAAAGTTATGCTATAATCATTTTCGTAATTAAACAAGCCAACGGGAAGTAGCTCAGCTTGGTAGAGCACTACGTTCGGGACGTAGGGGTCGCAGGTTCAAATCCTGTCTTCCCGATAAATGGAAAAACATTGGTACAAAGCGATTCTTGGACATTCAAGAGTCGCTTTTTTCGTGAAACAAAACTTAAAAATTTGTTGTTTCACAGGCATTTTACAGGGAAAATAAAAAAATCTTTTTTCATATTTGTAAAATCCATTTATTTCACCGCACATAGGTAATTCGTGAACATGAATATTAAGTTGTTCAGCGATTTTTCATACGAATTATTCATTTTGTAATTTTTTATTAGCTGATTTACCTGTCCAAAATAAAAGACATATTATCAACCCATACATGTTTACGGATCCATGTCAAAAAAAGAAGATTAATAAAGAAACATTAAACAAAGTATCAATCATATATTTTATGGTATACTGTTATTGAGAGTAGGGATTTACCCCCACTTTCAATTTTCTGTTTTCTAGTCGTAATCTTTCGGCTTCAAGTTTCGATTTCGTACCTTCGTAACAGACTTTACGAATCGTAACTATGCCGGTGATTACGGCTATTATTTTTTACAGTATGACCATTCTCCACTTCCTTTCTGTATTTAATCACAATACACCTAAATGTAATATACCAACTTTTTTTGTAAATTTTTTTGGTACAAATAAAAAAGAGAGGAATTATTTCACCTCTTTGAAAAGTAATACGACAAGGACACTTTAGTTGCCGAAAACCTGCTGACCAAATTTTTAGTTTTTCCACACCCAAAACTGTATTCTTCCTCCGTTAATCTCGTTTTAGTTTGAAGATTTCCAACTCATTTTGGGATGTTTTATGATAAGTGAAGTCAACGGTAGCCTTGATATCGGATATCTCTTCCTTTACAAAATTAAGTTCTCCATGCAACTTATGAACATCAATGGAAAGGGCATCCAGTTTGGCGTCGGTTTCATCCTGACGGTCACGAATAGCGCGAACGATTTGATTTGTTTCTGTCAATTGCGTTTGCATAAGTTTTTGTGATTCAATTGTTTCTGTCAATTGCGTTTGCATAAGCTTTTGTGATTCAATTGTTTCTGTCAATTGCGTTTGCATAAGCTTTTG
>ERZ1673815.44-NODE-44-length-28191-cov-28.630082_pt1 | contig 28191 bp, 25 predicted proteins | sample MGYA00580147_ERZ1673815 | MGnify/ENA primary metagenome ERZ1673815 (study PRJEB41219, sample SAMN04549617) | soil metagenome | isolation source: soil | place: USA: Puerto Rico, Laguna Bouqueron NWR | collected 2009-06-01 ...
ACTGACTTAAATGGTTTATTAAAACGCTTTGTCTTGTTCAGTTTTCAAGGTTCAAAACCAAAATCGACTTACTTATTCTAACCAATTTTCTTCAATTTGTCAACTACTTTTTTTACAAAAACAAAAGGATTAGAAAAGCAACTTTTAAGATACGAACAAAAAACTTTTGTAAGCCGACATTCTAAAGTGACTCAACTATATTATCATCACTCAATCCGAATGTCAATTGATTTTGAAATTAACTACTTTCTTAACGACAAGATTTATTATATCACCGTCAAATCTATATGTCAATAAATTATTCTAAAATTATTTTTTAGAGTTAATGTTAGTATTAGAATTAACCTAGAATTATTTTGGAATTACTTTTTTACTCTTAAAGTATTTTATTCCCTCGCCTGACATAATCCTATTATAAATGAAAGTCTTAGCATATTTAATTGTAATACACTAAAAATCCAATCTTTTTTTAATGCATTAGATACGATATATTCCTTCCATTGCATTTTGTCACATTATAGACGTTCATTTTTACAATTACCTTCAAAATTTATTGGTGAGCTTAAATCTCTCTTACATTAAATAAGAAGGATTCCAAAGATGACCCACTTGTGTTTTTCGAAAACCACAAATTCTTTATTGGCAAAATCGAATATTGGAGGTTTCTGCTTCCATAATCCTTTCAAATACATGATAGTCACCCATGTATCGCCAAGCTACACCACAGAGGATGAAAATGGTTTTTTCATGGTTGTAAAAATTTTTCGTGCTTTCAATTTGCTTCAATCAGTAAAAGGGCTAAGTAAGAGCATTATTTACATTTGGTTACTTTTACTTTTAGCAGAGCCTAATGAAAAAATGATTAATCCACTTATCACAATGAATCCACCTACCCATTGTGTCCAGATAAGTTTTTCACCAATTAGTATATAAGCCAATATGGCCGCTCCAACCGGTTCAAATAAAATAGCCATCGATATAATATTCGTACTTACCCATTTTAGTGCTAAGTTGAATAATGAATGACCAAGCAAATTTGGAAATATCGCCAATAACAAAAAATAAATCCAATCTGTTGTTGGATATGGGTAGAGCGGTTCCTTCTTTATCATTACATATAGTAAAAGTGCTACAGTGCTCATAAAATAAACAACAAATGTATAGGATACCACAGAAATTCTTTTTCGAACCGCTTGACCAATTAACAAATAGGCAGTAATCAATGCACAGGCTATAAGTGCCAATATGTCACCAATCAATGCTTTTTCATTTAAATAAAAATCTCCCCAACTAATCATAACACTTCCAGAAATTGCGACAACAGCACTAAAAATTGTTTTTACTGATATTGGTTCCTTAAAAAGCAAATACGTTCCAAAAAATGAAAATAATGGTTGTAATGTTACTAATACAGTAGAACTCGCAACTGAAGTATAGTCCAAAGATTCAAACCAAAGAATGAAATGAAACGCAAGAAAAACACCGGCTATGGTTGATAATATGTAGTCCTTTTTTGTCATATTTCTTAGCTCTTTAACGTATTTTATAAGATATATTGGCAACATTATTAGCACGGTGAAAAACAATCGATAAAACGCAATAACACCTGAAGGGGCTGTTGAAAATTTAACAAAAATGGCCGACGTTGATACGGATAATACTCCAATAATGACAAATATATATGGGTTTACTTTTGGTTTTTCCATACTTGTTCTCCCTATTTTCTTCATAATTATGTTTTATTTATTACTTTCATATAAATGTTTCGTATAATAGCATTATATAGTATAGATGATAATAAAAAATTACTAGATTGTAAGAAGGGATAAGATTGCTCGAATATATTCATTGGGAAGTATTGGTGAAATTAGGAGTTACAGCTATTCTTGGATTAATCATTGGTTTAGAGCGAGAGATTAAACGGAAACCAATTGGCTTAAAAACATCACTAGTCATTTCGATTGTTTCCTGTTTATTAACCATTGTGTCGATTGAATCTGCCTATCGGGCTACTAGTGCACAACAGGGAGTTAACATAACAATGGATCCGCTCAGACTGGCTGCACAAATAGTATCCGGGATCGGTTTTTTAGGAGCCGGTGCGATTTTAAGAAGGGGAAATGACAGTATATCCGGATTAACGACTGCGGCCATCATATGGGGAGCTGCCGGAATAGGAATTGCCGTTGGAGCCGGATTTTATTTTGAAGCGATTGCTGGTGTTGTTTTCATTATGATTAGTGTTGAATTAATTCCTTCCATTATGACTTGGATCGGACCGAAGCAGTTAAGGGAAAAAGAAATGAAGTTAGATATCATTGTTCATGAAAATAAATATGTTAAAACCATCATTGATACCATTCAAAATAAAAAAATTTCTGTTTATCATATCCGTATTCGGGATTTAAAAGATGGCGGGCATTTGATTCAATTGAATATTGGAGTTAACTACAAATTGAAACTAACGAATTTATATGAACTGATCTCCAATATGGAAGGCGTTAAACAAGTGGAAATTGAAAGTCTTCACTAAAAAATTCTTTACTCGATAAGTTGCACCATGGTATAAAAGATTTTTCACATGTCCCGAGTCAAAAAAATGGGAGTGTTGCCTTTTGTAAAATCGGTTATAGGCAACATTCCCCTATTTTCCTTTATGCCATTCATAACTTTTCATGTGTAAAAAATAACCATTCCTTCTATTATTTATATGCTCGAGTCATTTCAATAACTTATTACATGTATGAAATCTTGCTCCATGTCATGAATCATGTACAATATATACTTGAAACCCTGCATTTCTCGCTCTCTCCGCTAAAGCTTCAGCATTCTCCCGCTTTGAGAAAGCACCGATTTGAACTTTATATAAGGTATTTTGGTTTACCGACGAAGGTGGTGAGGACGGGATCGGGTTTACAGGTGCACCGGTTTTCCTTGGTAATCTAAATGCCCTCGCTAAACCGTTCACATGTCCCCGTGCAATCCGATTAATATATGCAGGATCCTTCAATTTATTTGCATCCGTAACATTGTCGACAAAACCATTTTCAGTAAGAAGTGCCGGCATATTTGATTCTCTTAACACGTGAAAATTTGCCTGCTTTTGTCCCCGGTCACGATAATCTGTTTGTTTTACCACTTCTTCATGAATAGCATCCTGATAGCTTTTTGTTAATGCATCTACATTCGGATATACATAACTTTCAAAACCGGTTCCGCCACCGGAATTTATATGAACGGACAAATAAAAATCAGCTCCCCAGCTGTTTGCGGCAGATGTCCTGGCATTTAGGCTAACGGTTTGGTCTGTTGTTCTACTCATTCTTACAGAAACATTTTGGTATTCATTCAATAAAATTTGCTGAATTTGATTTGCAATTTGTAAAGTAATATTTTTTTCACTGATGCCATTACCAACTGCACCAGGGTCCGAACCACCGTGTCCCGGATCGATAAAAATTTTAACCAAATTTTTCACCTCTCCAATTTTTTTAGAATTTGAAAATTGTACCCGGATCCAGTCGAAAACATGACTATGCTCGCCGGGATCTCATAATTTTTATCACAAATATAATTAGAAAATGTAACAATTCCTTTTCCTTGATAGTCAGTCCCAAGATGAAAGACACAAAGACCGGGTATAAAATTAAAGACTTCCTAATTTATTTATATGTAAGAACTAAAAAAAGGGTTAAGAATTCTGTCGTTGGTACATCGGAGGAAATTTTTTAAAAAATCGGCATACTGATTGTGGTACAAATATTGTTTTTGAGGTTTTTTGCGGCATGATTTGTTTCTAATAACTGCAAAAAATGCAAGGCCTATTTCAAGATAAGCGGCTTGCATTTTTCACCAAAAATATTGGCATTTCAAACGAGTTGTCTACTCTGTTCATATGCTTCAATTTTATCTTTAAGTAATAAAGTTAAGTCAATATCATCCCAACCATTTACTAATTTTTCCTTATGATAGGCGGGAATGTCAAACGCAATAACTTGGTCACCGTCAGTAATTGTTTGTGCTTCAAGGTCAACAGCCAGTGTAAATGAATCCCGTTCGGCCTTTTCCATCCAATCTTGAATAATAGATTGGTCAAGCATAATTGGTAGGATACCATTTTTTAACGCATTATTGTAAAAAATATCGGCAAAACTTGGTGCAATTACAACTCGGAAACCATAATCAAGAAGAGCCCAAGCCGCATGTTCACGTGAAGAACCGCAGCCGAAATTTTTTCCTGCCAAAATAATACTGGCACCGTTGTATTTTTCATCATTCATTGTAAAATCTTGCCGAAGACTCCCATCATCATTGTATCGCCAGTTATAGAATAAAAATTTCCCAAACCCCGTTCGTTCAATGGCTTTTAAAAATTGCTTCGGGATAATTTGGTCGGTATCGACATTTTCCCGATTTAACGGGTAAACGAGTCCTTTATGATATTGAATAGCTTCCATTATTTATACCTCCTTTGAAAGATGTAACAAGTCTGTCCGACGTAATTCCAAAATTTGTAAATAATGCATAACATGTTTAAACCGTCTGATTAGCGATAGATTTATTCATGTTCCTGCATGATCATGTGCCAAAGGTGGTTCATTGGACAGACTCACAGGTCCGTGCTTAATCTTTTATAAACGATTTCAACTATACAATTTACCGTTCATAACCGATTACTGAAGGACTTGTTGAAATTTCCGGACATCGATAAAATGACCGGTAATCGCAGCAGCGGCCGCCATTTCCGGACTGACCAGATGGGTGCGGGCACCATTCCCTTGCCTTCCTTCAAAATTCCGATTTGAGGTTGATGCACATCTGCCACCGGGTGGTACAATATCTTCGTTCATCCCTAAACACATACTGCAACCGGCATCCCGCCATTCAAATCCGGCATCCTTAAAAATTTGATCCAGTCCTTCCTTTTCCGCTTCCATCTTTACGAGAAAAGAACCCGGAACAACGATGGCCCGTTTAATATTTGGATGAACTTTTCGGCCACGGACAATTTCTGCCGCTTTCCGTAAATCACTTAAGCGGGAATTGGTGCAAGAGCCGATGAACACATGATCTATATTAATAGAAGAAATTGGTTGATTTTCTTCCAATCCCATATATTCTAATGCGCGGCGGACCTCCTCTTTATTTTCAACTTCACTAATCGCAGGTGTCGAACCGCTAACCGGCACGCACATACTTGGATTTGTCCCCCATGTGACTTGCGGTTCAATTTCTTCCGCATTAATCGTTAATGTTTTGTCATAAGTCGCTCCCGAATCAGTAGCCAGCGATAACCAATTTTCAGCAATCTCTTCAAACTGTTCCCCTTTTGGCACATATCTTTTTCCTTTTAAAAATTCGACCGTTTTCTCATCGGGACTAATTAACCCGGCTCGAGCCCCGCCCTCAATGGACATATTGCAAATCGTCATCCGGTCTTCCATCGAAAGTTTTCGAATGGCATCCCCCGTATATTCAACAACATAACCTTGGCCAAAACTTACTCCAAATTTTGCGATTATTGCCAAAATTAAATCTTTCGCAGTTACACCGGGACCTAGCTCTCCAACTACATGGACATTCATTGTTTTTGGTCGTTGTTGCCAAATCGTTTGAGTAGCCAGTACATGCTCAACTTCACTTGTTCCGATCCCAAATGCCAATGCACCAAATGCACCATGCGTCGATGTATGACTATCACCGCAAACAATTGTTTTACCTGGTTGTGTTAATCCGAGTTGAGGTCCGATTACATGAACAATTCCTTGGTCCGGATGAAACATATCCGCCAACCGGATTCCGAACTCTTCGCAATTTTCCTTCAATGTTTCCATTTGTTTTTTCGAGATTGGATCGCGGACAATTTCCCGGTTTGCTGTCGGAACATTATGATCCATCGTCGCAAAAGTTAGATCTGGTCGCCGTACTTTTCGATTATTCATCCGCAACCCTTCAAAAGCTTGCGGTGATGTAACCTCATGAACAAGATGCAGATCAATATATAGTAAATCCGGTTTTCCTTTCTCTCTGTGAACAACATGATTTTCCCATATTTTTTCAATAATCGTTTTCGGTTTTCCCATATTTAAACCTCCTGCAAAATCAAATCATTATCAAGGAAAAATAATGCATAGTCAAACATTACTAACTTTTCCCCGGTGGTTACCGGTACTAGTGTTTCCGGTGCCGATCCAATGAACAGAGTCATACATTGCTAAACTTTTTCCCGTTGATTACTGATTGTAATTTTTCTGTAATGACTTCCGTTATTTCGTTTGTACTGAGTTTTGTTCCGTTTTCTATTTGTAAATCAGCGGTATGATAACCGTCTGATAATGTTTCATTGACTGCTGCTTCAATCGCACTAGCTTCTTCTTCCATAACAAAAGAGAACCGGAGCATTAATGCCGCAGATAAAATCATCCCAATCGGATTCGCCATTCCTTTACCGGCAATATCGGGTGCCGATCCATGAATCGGCTCATACAAACCGAACTGATCGGATCGGATACTGGCAGAAGGAAGCATACCTAATGATCCGGTCAAAACCGATGCCTCATCACTTAAAATATCGCCAAACATATTTTCCGTTACAAGAACATCGAACTGGCTTGGGTTGGTTATTAATTTCATACTGGCGGCGTCTACTAAAAGATGTTCTACTACTACATCTGGGTATTGACCGCTTTTTTCATTGACAATTTCCCGCCAAACCCTGCTTGATTCCAGCACATTTGCTTTATCAACAGAGGTAAGCTTCTTCTTCCGCATCCGGGCAAATTGGAATGCCTTATCTACAATTCTTTCTATCTCATACCGTTCATAATATAACGTATCGACAACGACTTTCCCGTTTTCACGGCGTTCACTCGGTTTACCGAAATAAATTCCGCTCGTTAATTCACGGACAATTAAAATATCACTATCCTTAATAATATGTTCTTTTAACGGAGATGCATGGAGCAATGAAGCAAAAGCTTTAATCGGGCGGAGATTGGCAAATAGACCAAGTTCCTTTCTAATTTTTAACAGCCCTTTTTCCGGCCGAATGTCAGCGGGCACGTTATCCCATTTTGGCCCGCCAACTGCCCCTAACAGAACCGCATCGGCATTTTTACAAGCATTAACCGTTTCATCCGTCAAAGGAACTCCGAACCGATCAATTGCATTACCACCAATGGCATGTGTTTCATATACAAAACGATGATTAAATTTTTCTTCCACTACATGAAGAACTTTTACTGCCGCCTCTAAAATTTCCTTTCCAATGCCATCACCGGGAAGGAGAATAATACGATTTTCCATAGTTTTCACCTGACTTTTCTTAGCAAAATAGGTTGAATTTTTATCGATTCTACTATTTAATCGCAGTCGGCTCTTTGACAACTGAGCTTTGTTTAATTAAATACTTATTGACCGCATTAATGTAGGCATGTGCTGAAGCTTCCAATACGTCAGAAGCTGTGCCACGTCCATTCATAATTTCACCGTTCACCTTTACCTGAACATAGGCTTCTGCAAGCGCATCTTTTCCCCCGCCAATCGAACTGATTTGATAGTCTAAAAGATTTGTTTCTTCTGTAATCAAGGCCGCTATTGTTTTATATAAAGCTTCCACACTGCCATTTCCTGTACATGCCGTTTGCACGATTTTATCTTCTGGCGTTTTAACGGATACGGTTGCTGTCGGAATATTGGCTGAACCATATTGGACCTGGATCATTTCTAATTGATATTTTTGGACTGTGTTCGCATTGGTTTGGATTTCCATCAAAATTGTGAACAAATCTTCATCGGTCACTTCTTTTTTATGATCGGTTAATTGTTTGAATTGTCCGAATGCTTGGTTTAGTTTTTCCTCAGAAAGTGTAAAGCCGAGCTCTACTACTTTTTCTTTAAATGCATGTCTGCCGGAATGTTTTCCAAGGACAAGATTATTGGAATGAACGCCAACCAATTCCGGTGTAATAATTTCATAGGTTTGAGCATTTTTCAGCACACCATCTTGATGAATCCCTGACTCATGAGCATAGGCGTTTCGGCCAATAACCGCTTTATTCGGTTGTACGACCATGCCGGTTAGTTTTGCGACTAAATCACTGGTCCGCTTCAATTCATCGAGCTTCAAGTTCGTTTCATACGGGTAAAAGTCAGAACGAATCTTAAGGGCAATTACGACTTCTTCCAATGCTGCATTTCCGGCCCGTTCGCCGATCCCGTTAATGGTCCCTTCAACCTGGGTTACCCCGTTTTCAATCGCAGCCAAGGAATTTGCTACAGCCATGCCTAAATCATCGTGACAATGACAAGAAAGCGCCACTTGATCAATATTCGGCACATGTTCCCGAATATACCGGAACATTTTTCCATACTCTTCAGGCGTTGTGTAACCGACCGTATCCGGTAGATTAATCACATTGGCTCCTGCTCCAATGACTTTTTCAATAATTCTTGCTAAAAAGTCCAAATCGGAGCGTGACGCATCTTCTGCTGACCATTCAATAAACGGAAATTTTTTCTTTGCATATTTCACCATGTTCACTGAAGTTTCAATGACTTGTTCCGGTGTCATTTTTAATTTGTATTTCATATGAATTGGTGATGTGGCTAAAAACAGATGCAAACAAGGTTCTTCAGCAACTCGCAAAGCCTCCCAAGCCGCATCAATATCAGATTGAACCGCTCTGGAAAGCCCAATCACCGAGGAGTTTTTAATTGTTTGGGCAATCGCTTTTACAGCCTCAAAGTCACCTTTGGACGAGGCCGGAAACCCGGCTTCAATTCGGTCGACACGAAGCCTTTCAAGTTGTCTGGCAATCTCTAATTTTTCTAGTTGATTCAAGTTTACACCCGGTGATTGTTCTCCATCCCTCAAAGTCGTATCGAAAATTTTTATCATCGTCATACCCATCCATCCCTTCTTTAAAATTTTTTGCTTGATTTTTCATAACACATAAACAGTATCGCCATAATCTGACTGGAGACTTTTCCTTCTTGCCGGTAACCTCAAACCGATGATTATTTATAAAAAAAGGCTCTCTTCTCCCACACAAATCTATATTTAGATTCATGTTGGGGAGAAAAGAGCCTTTCCTCGGTACCACCCAAGTTCATAGCATCCTCGCAGATACTATCTCGTGAAGCATGAAGCCTCGTTTTGGTAACAGGTGTTAGAGTTACACCCGGCGAAACTTAATGAGATGAATCATCCGTTCAGTTTCACACTCAGGGATGAGACTGGAACAATATGTATTTCCGGGCTTCCACCGCCCCCGGATCTCTGTGAATACATGCCCATTGTTCCATAATCCCTTCATTGCTTTCATCTATTTTTAAAATTTCGTCATCAACTAATATTGTCATTTATCATAAAACATTTTATTTAAAAGAGCAAGAGGTTTTTATAAAAAATTTTATATAAATCTTTTTAAAAATAATTATCTAAAAAATCATGACAAAGCTCATTTAATTAAACCATTCAATCTGTTCTTGCAAGCCGTTTTAGACTACTTCGACAAATCGATTCCTGTTCCAATTGTTTCCGAGTTAGCTGCTTTCCTGCTCCAAAATGTTGCCAACAGCGGACCTGAGATATTATGCCAGACACTGAAAATAACACTTGGCACTGCCGCTAGCGGTGAAAAATAAGTCATTGCCAATGTAGTGGCCAGTCCGGAGTTTTGCATACCTACTTCAATTGCGATTGTCTTTTGGCTCGGATAATCCAGCTTGAAAAGTTTCGCTGACCAAAAACCAAGCAATAAACCGAGACAATTGTGTAAAACAACAACAATGAAAATGAGCAATCCATTTGATAATAGATTATCTTTATTCACTGCCACAACTGCCGAGGCGACTCCAACAATTCCGATAACCGAAATTAACGGTAACACAGCCGTACTCTTCTCCACTTGTTTGGGAAATAGATAATGAACTAAAACCCCTAAGACAATTGGTAACAAAACAACTTGTACAACAGAAACAAACATACTCCAGAACGAAACTTCCATCCATTGCTTTGCTAATAACCATGTTAAAAACGGTGTCATTATAGGAGCCATCAATGTGGATACTGCTGTCGCACAAACAGATAACGCCGCATTTCCTTTAGCCAAATAAGCCATAACATTCGATGCAGTCCCACCTGGTGCACAACCGACAAGAATAACACCCGCAGCTAATTCCGCTGGCAACTTGAGTAAAATGGCTAGCGCAAAGGCCACTAACGGCATAATCGTATATTGACTAACTGCAGCGATAATGACACTTTTCGGTGCTTGGAAAACAGCCTTAAAATCATCAACAGATAATGTTAATCCCATTCCAAACATAATGATGCCCAGCAATAACGGAATATGAGGGGCTATCCAAGTAAAGCCTTCCGGAATAAAGTAACTTAATAGTGCAAATAAAATGATCCAAACAGCAAATGTATTGCCGGCAAAATTACTGACTTTCGCCAATTGATTCAATGTAATCACCCGCTTTTATAGTTTAATTAATGATTATAGTATAAATTTTTATTTTTTCAATACTGTTATCAAAAGATATTTTTTAGAAAAATTTTTAAAAACACTTGACTTATGCGTGAAATTCAAATAAACTATCTTTTAAAATAACGGTTAAATTAATTGATAATTTATACAATTACTGTATAAATTTTAAAGCGATGACGGGAACGGGGAAGCAAAACCAATGTGTAAGCAGCGAATCGGGGATGGTGAAAGCCCGGTTACACAGTTTGTTTCCTGATCATCCCGGAGTGCCGGACTGAACAGGGTTAACCTTAGTAAGTTTGGCCGGGTACGAACGATCAGTACCTGTTATCAAAAGAAGCTCCATGCTTCATGAGGTAGTATCTGTGAGGATGCTATGAAGTTGGGTGGTACCAAGAAAAGCAACTCTTTTCTTCCCAAACATGTCATAATTGTTCTGGGTTGAAAAGGGTTTTTATTTTTAAGCAGTCTATCTAATTTTAATTAGCCGACTCATTTGAAATATTTATTTTACTCATCTTTTACAAATTTATAAAATATTAACAAATATCCTATTGACCCTTTCAGAAAAATATTTTATTATTAACGGCAAAACAATCTTTTTTAACGCAGTGCAGCATAAATTTAATAAAGTGTTCTAAATCATTTAAGATATTTTTAACACGATGACGGGAACGGGGAGCAAAAATCATGTATTTGCAGCGAGTCGGGGATGGTGAAAGCCCGGTCATACATTTTGTTCCTGGATCATCCCGGAGTGCCGGTTTGAACAGAATTTCCAAGTAGGATCGGCCGGGTGCTTCGTTTGCACCTGTTATCAAAAGAAGCTCTATGCTTCATGAGGTAGTATTCGCGAGGGTACTATGAACTTGGGTGGTACAGAGGAAAGAGATCTCTTTTCTCCCCAAAAATTCTGCTTGATGTAGGTTTAGGGGGGGTAAAGAGCTTTTTTTATACTTTCTAAATTTCTTACCAAAATACTCAATTTATTCAAAGGGGAGGTTTCTTTCGTGAGTCTTAAGGTAAAGAATGAAGAGGATATGCAAGTTGACCAAATAACTGGTGCTGACCTTTTAGTCGATACACTGATCAATGAAAAAGTGGATACGATTTTTGGGTACCCTGGGGGGGCGGTATTACCTATTTACGATGCTTTTTATCGTAAAAAAGCACCTTTCAAACACATTTTAACGAGACATGAGCAAGGAGCCATTCATGCGGCGGAAGGATATGCCCGGGTTACAGGAAAACCAGGAGTTGTGTTTGCTACATCCGGCCCTGGTGCGACCAACTTAGTAACAGGAATTACCGATGCCATGATCGACTCAATCCCGCTTGTTATTTTTACAGGTCAAGTTGCAAAAAATGTAATTGGTACTGACGCATTTCAAGAAGCAGATGTTATTGGAATTACAACACCGATTACAAAATATAATTATCAAGTGAACGATTTGGAAGATTTACCGTCAATCGTTAGGGAAGCTTTTCATATTGCATCAACAGGAAGACCCGGTCCGGTTGTTATCGATATTCCTAAAAATATCGCAACGGGGTATGTTAATGGCAACTATACGTACGTTTCTGAAATCAATCTGCCCGGTTACCAACCAAATTTTATGCCGAATCCACTGCAAATTACAAAATTAGTTGAAGCGCTCAAAACAGCCAAAAGACCGCTTGTATTGGCAGGTGCCGGAGTATTGTTTGCCAATGCGACAGAAGAGCTGAAACAATTTACTGAAAAATACCAATTGCCTATCACTAATACATTACTTGGATTGGGAAGCTTTCCTGGTGATCATGAACTGTTCCTTGGCATGGCCGGTATGCATGGAACTTATGCTGCAAACATGGCCATATCAGAATGTGATTTATTAATTAATTTTGGCGCACGTTTTGATGATCGGCTCACCGGGAATTTGAATCATTTTGCGCCTCATGCCAAAGTTGCACATATTGACATTGATCCGGCCGAAATAAGTAAAAATGTCGAAACCCATATCCCGATCGTGTGTGATGCCAAAGAAGCACTAAAAGCACTGTTAAAATGTGAGCTTGAAGTTTCATCGCATAATGAATGGAATCAGAAACTAGCTGTCTATAAAACTGAAAAACCGTTATGGTATGAAAAGCCAAAAGAATTCGTGTCACCTCAATGGTTTATTGAACAAATATACAAAATTACTAATGGCGAGGCGATTGTGACAACAGATGTCGGTCAACACCAAATGTGGGCAGCTCAATACTTTCATTTTAATAAACCAAATTGTTGGGTAACTTCAGGAGGTCTCGGTACAATGGGATTCGGTCTTCCGGCTGCGATTGGGGCACAAATTGCAAGACCGGACGAACTCGTTATTGCGATCGTCGGTGATGCCGGTTTTCAAATGACCTGTCAAGAGCTTGCTGTTATAAGGGAAAGAAACCTTCCAGTTAAAGTTATTATTGTTAACAATGCTGCGCTCGGAATGGTTAGACAGTGGCAAGAAATTTTTTATGAAGAAAGATACTCAGAATCTATACTTACATTTAACCCGGACTTTATTAAACTTGCTGAAAGTTATGATATCAAGGGCGTAGTTATTGATAATCACGAAAATGCCGTTCAGCTATTGGAAAAAGCCATTCATTATAACGGACCGGTTCTCATTGACTGTAGAGTCCCTCAAAATGAGTGTGTGTATCCGATGGTTGCACCGGGAGCCGGCCTACATCAAATGGTGGGGGTGACAAAATGAGACGGATTATTACAGCAACCGTCCAAAACCGAAGCGGTGTTCTTAATCGAATTACCGGAATGTTGACAAAACGCCAATTTAATATTGAAAGTATTACGGTAGGCGGCTCAGAAAAAGACGGTATTTCAAAAATGACCTTTGTTATCGATGTGGCCGACCCGCTGAAATTCGAACAGTTAACAAAACAATTAAATAAACAAATTGATGTTATTAAAGTAACCGACATTACCGAAAAGGCTCATGTTGTTCGTGAATTGGCTTTAATTCGCGTCGCAGGCTCTCGTCAGCAACATGCAGAAATTCAAAGTGTCATTGCACCTTTCCGTGCCTCAATTATTGATGTGAGTAAAGACAGTTTGATTATTCAAGTAACAGGGAAACCGGATAAAATTGACGCTTTAATTGAATTATTGAAGTCCTATGGAATTAAAGAATTGACAAGAACAGGCATCACCGCATTTTTACGGGGAAATCAACCGCAAGTAACAGAGATGAATTCACTTTCTATCTAAAGAAAAGCAAAGTCCAATTCGAAAGTATAGCTCGCATAGGTTTTGATGAATTTACTTCTATCTAAAGAAAAGCAAATTTCGAAAGCAGGGCTTGGTAAGTTTTGATGAATTCACTTTCTGTCTATCACTTATAAAAACTGGAAAAATATAACTAATTTTTGGAGGGAATAATTATGGTAAAAGTTTTACATGATGAAGATATCCAAAGAGACGTACTAACAGGAAAAAAAGTTGCCGTCGTCGGCTATGGATCACAAGGCCATGCCCATGCACAAAATTTGCGTGACAGCGGTTATGAAGTTGTAATCGGGTTACGTGAAGGAAAATCTGCCGCACGTGCCAGGGAAGACGGCTTTACGGTGTTGCCTGTTGCTGACGCGGTAAGTGTTGCAGATGTTGTCATGATTTTAATGCCGGATGAAACCCAAGCAAAAGTATACAAAGAAAGTATTAAACCTAACCTGAAATCAGGTGCAGCCATTGCTTTTGCACATGGTTTCAACATTCATTTTGGTCAAATCGTACCCCCTGATGATGTTGATGTATTCATGGTTGCACCAAAAGGCCCGGGACATCTTGTCCGCAGAACGTATGAGGAAGGTGCCGGTGTTCCTGCTCTTTACGCGGTGTACCAAGATGCTACCGGTCAGGCAAAAGATTTAGCATTAAGCTATGCGAAAGGAATCGGAGCTGCCCGTGCCGGTGTGTTGGAAACGACATTCAAGGAAGAAACCGAAACCGATCTCTTTGGTGAACAAGCCGTCCTTTGTGGTGGTCTCACAAGCTTGATTAAAGCCGGTTTTGAAGTACTGGTGGAAGCAGGATATCAACCGGAAGCCGCCTATTTCGAATGTTTACACGAAATGAAATTGATTGTGGATTTATTGTATGAAGGTGGCCTATCCAATATGCGGTATTCCATTTCAGACACCGCACAATGGGGCGATTTTGTATCCGGACCGCGTGTAGTTACCGCCGAAACAAAAGAACGGATGAAGGAAATTTTAGCTGATATTCAATCCGGTGCTTTTGCAAAGAGTTGGATTTTGGAAAACCAAGTCAATCGTCCACAATTCAATGCGATTAACGCACAAGAGTTGAACCACCCAATTGAAAAAGTTGGTCAAGAGCTACGTGCATTAATGCCGTTTATTAAACAGTCTGTAAAAGATCAAGAAACAAAAAAAGTGGCTGTAACTAAGTAAAATGAAAAGCGGGGCTATGAGTTAATAAAAATCAGTCTGTTAACTTATTATTCATATTTGATTAGGGAACAGATTTAATAGATTTTGAAACTGATAGTCCCGCGCAAAACGTCGTTATGTTTTTTTATAAGGGAGTGTGAAGAAATTGGGGATTGTTTTTTAACTGAAAAGAAAATTTATTCTGCGATGAACGCCTTATCTCCGTTCGTTCACCGCACACCAATATTTACTTCGGAAACAACCAATCGGATTGTTGGGAAAAAGGTATATTTTAAAATGGAAAACCAACAAAAAACAGGTGCATTTAAAATACGGGGTGCCACCTACAAAATTATGCAATTAAAACGGGAGGAGCTTAAGAAAGGGGTCATTACCGCTTCTGCCGGCAATCATGCTCAAGGAGTAGCTCATGCAGCCAAGAAAGCAGGAACAACGGCAACAATCTTTATGCCGGTACACACTCCGCACGCTAAGATTGATGCGACGCGAAACTATGGTGCAAAAGTAGTTTTGACGGGTGAAAGTTTCCAAGAGGCATATGAGGCTTCCCTTGAGTTGCAAAAGGAAACCGGTGCAGCCTATATTCATCCTTTTGATGACTATGATGTCATGGCCGGTCAAGGGACAATTGCACTTGAGTTACTAAGACAAGAGGATAGAATTGATACAATCTTCGTTCCTATTGGTGGCGGTGGATTGATCAGTGGTATCGCAGTAGCAGTAAAAACAATCAATCCCCATATTAAGGTGATTGGGGTTCAAGCGAATGGAGCTGCTCCGGTCTATGACAGTTTTCAAAAGAAAAAACCTACAAATTGGGACCGCGTCTCAACGATTGCAGAAGGGATCGCCGTAAAACAACCGGGAAAAAGTACATTGCCGATTATAATGAAATATGTAGATGATGTGGTGACCGTGACGGATGAACAAATTGCTGCCAGCATCCTTTATATGTTGGAACGAGGGAAAACGTTAATTGAAGGAGCAGGTGCCGCATCCATTGCCGCCTTATTCGCCTATCATCATCATTTTAAATCGAAACATTGTGGACTGATTGTTAGTGGAGGAAATATCGATCTTGATGAAATGTCGCATATTCAAAAGCTTGCTGCCATGAATCATGTCGGCAGTGAAAGTATCGCGATAAATTCATAAGTGAGTTTATTGATTAAAAATATTCGATTTCAGGTTGTTTCTTTTTCATTCTGTTTTTAAACAAAATTAGCTTACATTACGTTGAAAACTCGCCAGAATATTGGCGAGTTTTTTGCTAGCTAATAGGAAAAACATAATAAAAAATGACATATGTTTTGTGCATACGTCATTTTTTATTAACTTAGTTCGTCAACGCTTGAATCGGTGCGGGGATTCTTCCACCACGCCGAATAAATTTTTCCGAACCATACCCGTTTACCGCCATGACCGGGGCTCGACCAAGTAAACCGCCAAACTCAATCATGTCCCCCTCACTTTTACCGGGAACAGGAATAATTCGGACTGCAGTTGTTTTCTTATTAATCATTCCAATGGCTGCTTCGTCGGCAATAATTGCGGATATTGTTGTAGCCGGAACATCCCCGGGAACAGCAATCATATCAAGCCCCACCGAACAAACACAAGTCATCGCTTCCAACTTTGAAAAACTGAGCGCATTGTCCACGACTCCGCGAATCATTCCGTTATCTTCACTAACCGGAATAAACGCCCCACTCAAGCCGCCGACATAAGAGCTCGCCATTGTTCCACCTTTTTTCACGGCATCGTTCATTAGAGCTAAAGCGGCAATTGTTCCATGTGTCCCAACCCGTTCGAGCCCCATTTCCTCTAAAATTTCGGCCACACTGTCATTCATCGCATTGGTTGGTGCCAGTGATAGATCCATAATCCCAAACGGAACACCGAGACGCTTAGCAACCACACGACCAATAAACTCACCGGCTCGAGTAATTTTAAAAGCAGTCTTTTTTATGACTTCAGATACTTCACCTAAATCAGCTTCCGGGTGCCGCTTTAATGCATTCAACACAACTCCCGGTCCACTAACCCCAACATTTAAAACGACTTCCCCTTCTCCGGTCCCATGAAATGCGCCTGCCATAAATGGATTGTCTTCAACCGGATTACAAAAAACAACCAATTTTGCACAAGCAAGTCCATTTTGACCCTTTGTCCTTTCCGCTGCTTCTTTGATAACCTCCCCCATTTTCCGAACAGCATCCATATTGATACCGGATTTGGTTGTACCGATTGAAACGGAGGCGCAAACTCGTTCGGTGACACTTAAACTTTCCGGAATCGCTTCAATTAATGTTTGATCTGCTTTAGTCATTCCTTTATGGACAAGTGCGGAAAAACCACCGATAAAATCGATACCCAATTCTTTCGCTGCATTATCAAGTGTTTTGGCTATTTCAATTGCTTGTTCCTTTGTCGCATCACCTAAAATTTCCGCAATCGGTGTAATCGAGATTCGCTTGTTAATGATTGGGATACCATACTCTTTCTCTACTTCCTCAGCAGTTTTTTTCAAATGCTGTGCATGGGTAGTGATTTTATTATAGATTCGTTGATTCATTTTAGAAAAATCGGAATCAGCGCAATTTTTCAGACTGATGCCCATTGTGACTGTTCGAATATCAAGATTTTCCAATTGAACCATGCGAATTGTTTCCATCATTTCATTATATGTAATACTCATTTTTGTGGACTCCTTTACAACAATCAATTAAATTCGATGCATAGCTTGGAAAATATCTTCCAGTTGGATATTGATTTTTAGATTTAGTTTTTCTGCAAGTTCATCCATCTCTTTTTGCAAGTCCTCCAAATTAGCTCCCGTCATATCGACAATCATCATCATTGTAAAAAACCCTTGAAGGATGGTTTGGCTAATATCCAGTATGTTAATTTTATGATTGGAAAGGATCGTCGTAACATTGGCAATAATTCCGATCTGATCTTTTCCAATAACACTGACTACTGCGCGTTTTTTCTCCATTTTTGTCACCTCATGTTTATAAAAAATAAGATTGGATATTTCCAATCTCAAGACAGAATAACATAGAAACAGATTGTTACTCTTCTGTCCTTTTGCCTGAGATTGTGAATCCGTCGGCGCCGGGATACCCGGTCTCTCCAGAAGCTGCTCCTTTTGTAGTGTTACCCACAAAATTCATCGCTTAAATTTTCTAATGAATATAGTCATATTATCAATGAAACGGGGGATGGTCAATAGAAAACCGACGCGAAATTTTGTCAATTCAGTTGGGATTTTTTGCGGAATTTCCGGTGTCTATCAGGACTGGCGAATTTTTCGATTTTACTGTTGAATTTCTTGATTTTGCTGTTGAATTACGGGGATGGACTGGCGAATCTAGGGGGACTGTTGAACGGCCGCCTACTATTAAATACTTCAATTTCCTATAAATTTAAAAATTACCTGGACTGGCGAATTCCGAACCTTTTCTTTCTTCCTCTTCAAAATAAGAACTTTTTGTAAATTTTTGTAAACACTATAGACGTCATTCGTGTGAAATTGTACACTCAAGGTATAAAAGATTACAATATTCAATTTATTATTGGGGGAAGGTCAAATGGCTACAGAAGATGATTTTAAAACTATGGATCAAATCATTTATCGAGTTGCCGCAAAACAAGTTTACGACCAATTAAAAACAAATAAAGACGGTTTATCATCCGAAGAAGCCAAAGAACGCTTACAACAATTCGGTAAAAATACAATTAAAGAAAAACAAGGGAGACCGCTATATTTACAATTTTTATCAAACTTTATCAGCATGATGGCAATTCTTCTCTGGATTAGTGGCGGTATTGCCTTCGTTGCCAAAATGCCCGAACTCGGAGTCGCTGTTTGGTGCGTCAATATTATTAACGGAATTTTTAGCTTCATTCAAGAATACAAGGCAAGTAAAGCAACAGAAGCATTAAAAAGTATGCTCGCTTCCTATGCCAGAGTGATCCGTGACGGGAAAGAAGTACAAATCTTGACCGATGAGCTCGTTCCCGGTGATGTGATGCTCATTACAGAAGGCGAAAAAATTTCTGCTGATGCCCGTCTTATTGAAGCAAGTGATCTGCAAGTGAACCAATCTGCGCTAACAGGAGAATCAAATCCGGTGCGAAAATTTTCCGATGCTATTCACCGAAATGATTTGACGAATCTTGAAATAGCTAATCTTATTTTCACGGGAAGTACTGTCTCCAGCGGTTCGGGAAAAGCGGTCGTTTTCAAAACAGGGATGGACACTGAACTTGGCAAAATTGCCGGGCTAACCCAAAACGTCACAGATGAACAGAGCCCGCTGCAAAAAGAATTAAATCGACTAACTAAACAAATCTCCATCATTGCACTGACATTCGGTTTTATTTTCTTTGTTCTTGCTGTTTTCTTCGTCAAAGACCCTGTAGCAGAGTCGTTCATCTTTGCATTAGGAATGATTGTCGCTTTTATCCCGGAAGGACTTTTGCCAACAGTCACCCTTGCCTTAGCTCGTGGTGTACAAAGAATGGTAAAGAAAAATGCACTTGTAAAAAACCTCTCCTCTGTCGAAACACTAGGCTGTACTACAGTCATTTGTACGGATAAAACCGGTACATTAACGCAAAACGAGATGACTGTAAACCATCTCTGGCTCCCGGATAAAGAGCTGGAAGTCACCGGAACCGGCTATGCACCAAAAGGGGAAATTATCGACGGGGACCATAAGATTACATTCAAGACGAATCCTGATGTTAATCTTCTCTTGACTGCTGCCAGCCTCTGCAGCAATGCGCGAATTTTGCCACCCGATGAAAAAAATCCACGCTACACTGTACTCGGTGACCCGACCGAAGCTTGTTTAGGCGTCGTTGCCGAAAAAGCGGGTTTAAGACTTGAAAACATACAAAACGAACAACCGCGCATCCGTGAACTCCACTTCGACTCGAGAAGAAAACGAATGACGACCATTCATCAATTAAATAAACCGATTCACGGAAAAAATCGGGTTGCCTACACAAAAGGGGCACCGAAAGAGTTAATTGAGCTTTGTGAAAATGTTCTGATTAACGGTCAAATCCAGCCAATAACCGATGATATGAAAAAAAAGGCTATGACAGCAAACGATAGCTATGCACGTCAAGGTTTACGGGTTTTGGCTGTTGCCGTCCGATATTTAGGTCTAGACGACCAAGATATCCCGACATCTTTAAGTGCTTATACACCCGAAATCATCGAACAAAAAATGACGTTTATCGGATTAGTTGTCATGGCTGATCCTCCGCGTCCGGAAGTCAAAGAAGCTGTGCAAAAATGTCATCAAGCAGGTATTCGCATTGTTATGATAACCGGTGACTATGGACTCACTGCCGAAAGTATTGCAAAGCGGATCGGCATTGTGACAGGCGATCACCCTCGCGTTATTTCCGGACTCGAACTAGAAGGAATGTCTGATGACCAACTGAAAAATGCCTTAAAGGATGAAGTCATTTTTGCACGGGTTGCGCCGGAACAAAAATATCGAGTCGTCGATAATCTCCAACAACTTGGTGAAGTCGTTGCGGTTACCGGTGATGGTGTTAATGATGCGCCGGCATTGAAAAAAGCCGATATTGGTGTAGCAATGGGAATCACAGGAACGGATGTTGCCAAAGAAGCCGCCGACATGATTTTGACTGATGATAATTTTGCTTCCATTGTCCATGCGGTTGAACAAGGACGAGCTGCCTACAACAATATACGTAAATTTTTACTTTATATTTTGAACAGTAATGTCCCGGAAGCTGCACCATCAATGGCGTTTTTGTTATCAAAAGGAGCGATTCCACTGCCGCTCACCATCATGCAAATTTTATTTATTGATCTTGGTACCGATTTAATCCCGGCGCTTGGTCTTGGCTCTGAAAAACCGGAAGCCGGCATTATGAACAAGCCACCAAGAAACTTGAAAGAACCTTTATTAAATCGAACCATTTTGATTAAAGCATTCTTTTGGTACGGTATTTTAGAATCCATTGTTTCTCTTTCTGCCTATTTCTTTGTCAATTCCATCAATGGTTTTTCGTTAGGAAATTTGGCTGAGGAAGGAAGCGCAACTTATATTGCTGCTACAACAATGACACTGGCTGCAATTGTTTTTTGCCAAATTGGTGCAGTTATGAACTGTCGTACAGAAAATGAATCCGTATTTAAAATCGGTTTTCTAAAAAATGTAACGATTAATGCAGGGATTATTCTTGAGGTCATTTTGTTACTGGTCATTATGCATGTGCCTTTATTTCAAAAAGTCTTTGGTACAGCGCCAATCGGGGTACAAAGCTGGATTTTCTTAATCTGCATTCCGCCTATTATTTTAGCCATTGAAGAAATTCGTAAAGCAATTTCGAGGAGAATAGTGCAAACTCATAAATGAACAGAAATGGAGTGAAGGAAAATGCGGGATATCATTGTTGGTTGTGGTCATATGGGAGCAAGTTTGGCGATGAATCTTCAATTAAGGGGACATGATGTAACGATCATTGATAAGGATAAAGAAGCTTTTAAAAAATTACCTCCTGATTTTTCCGGTGTAAAAGTTGTCGGTTTTGGAATTGATAGAAAGATTTTAGAAGCTTTACGAATTGATCAAGTGGATGCGCTTGTTGCTTGTACGAATGATGATGAAACAAATGCGCTATTGGCCCGGATTGTAAAAAATCAATATCGGGTTCCTCAAGTGATTGCTTTACTATACGATCCAAGGAAAGCGGATATTTATCAAAGTTTCGGTATTCAAACAATTTCTCCTGTTTCCTGGGGAATTCAAAGAGTTACGGAATTATTAAGCTATAATCAACTGGATACTGTATGGTCCCCTGATAATGGTCAGGTGGAGATAATTCGGGTAGAAACTCCCCCACTTCTCATCGGTCATACCGTAAAAGAACTGATGAGTATGGGCGAAATTATGATTGTGACGATCAGTAGGGGGAATCAATCTATCATCCCTGTGTCGGGAACCATTTTACAGGCGCATGATGTTCTGTATATCGCTGTTGTTATGACTGCTAAAAATAAATTAAAAACGATGCTCGGATTAAGATAAGGGGTGAGTAATATGAATGTGATTATCATCGGTGGCGGGCAAGTTGGTTCTTATGTCGGAAAACTCCTGGAAGAAAATGGTATTCAAATAAAAATAATTGAAATACGTGAACATTTGATCGACAAGTTAATTGAGGATTTTTCCAGTGAGGTAGTTATTGGGGGAAGCGGAACAGACCCAAATACGCTAGAGGAAGCTGGAATTAAGTCAGCTGATGTTTTGGTGGCTGTTACCGGTCGTGATGAAGTAAATCTTGTCGCTTCCACCATTGCAAAGTTTGAATTTGGGGTGCGCCGTGTTGTCGCCCGTGTCAACCATCCGCGTAATGAGTGGCTTTATACGCATTCGATGGGCGTCGACGTTGCGATTAATCAATCGAATATTATGGCCCATATGGTCGTCGATGAAATGGACATGGAAAATCTGTCTACTTTAATGAAGTTAAACCGCGGCAACTACTCGATTGCGAAAGTCGCTGTACATGAAGGGTCTAGTGCAGTTGCTAAACCAATTAAAGATTTGGGGATACCGCCGAAATGCGTTTTGATTGCGGTTTTACGGGATGAGGAGGTCATCATTCCCCGCGGAGAAACGTTCATTGAACCGCATGATTCAATTTTGCTTTTGACAGATGCTGACGCAGAAAAAGAAATTAATCGGATTTTTGCTGTGAGTTAAATACCTAAGATTCCGGCAGTGTCTCTATATTATTTTTAGATTATTAATAGGTTTTGTCCACGGCAAGATATATAGCTCGTGGACAATTTCTATGTGTATTATGCAACGTTAACCTGAAATATTCAAAGCTACATCGAGGAAAATTGTTAACTTAACTCACCAAAACAACTTAATTTTCAGTTGATATGATCAATAATTTGAACATTTTTTCTTGACTAAGAAAACTGATAAAGGACAAGAATACACAAGAACAATACTGAATCAAGTTTACGAATTAGAACGGCGGGCTATGGAAAAGACCCTTGCCAGTTATTCGCCGAAATTCGTGCAGGCAATAGAACAATTTACAGCTTATTTGAAAGAAGAAGCCGAACATTTTAGCTATGGAGAGTGAATGATATGAACAGTACAGACAAGGAAGAGATTTTTCCTTACCACATACGAGATTTGACGACAAACGATATAGACCAGTACAACGCATTACTCCGATATGCTTTTCAAGTAACGGAGCAGGATTTGATAAATGCAGGCTGGCAAGGTGATGAAATTAAGCAATCGAAGTTTCCTGTATTAGAGCGTGCCGATATACTCGGCTGTTATGACGGTGAAACCCTTGTTTCGCAATTTGCCGTATACCCCCTTAATATGAATATTTATAATGAAATCTACTCCATTGGATTTATCACCAGTGTTTCCACCTATCCCGAATATTCCGGGAAAGGTATTATGTCAAGACTGATGAAGAAAAGCCTGATACGCATGAGAGAAAAAAGACAATCGTTGGCGCTGCTATACCCGTATTCCATTCCACTATATAGGAAATTTGGGTGGGAAATTATATCTAACAAGATTTCTTACAGCATTAAGGACAGGCAAATACCTTCAAAATCAAAAGCCCCGGGAAGCGTTCACCGTGTGAGCTGGGAGAATGAGGATTTTATGAATCTGCATACGCAGTTTGCAAAGCAGACACATGGCTGCCTATTCCGTAATGTTTTAGCTTGGGAGGAATATTGGCGGTGGGATTATGACGATACGATGGTTGCGATTTATTACAGCGTAGAGAACAAGCCTCTTGGATATATGGTGTACCTAATTCGGAACGATATTATGCATATCAAAGAGATGATTTATCTCAACCGGGAAGCCCAAAAGGGATTGTGGGAGTATATACACGCTCATGACTCTATGATTGACGAAGTTCGTGGAAATACCTACTTCAATGAACCCGTTGCCTTTGATATGGACGACGGAGATATTAAAGAAACCATACGCCCTTACATTATGGGACGCATAGTAGATATAGAGGAGTTTTTTTCTCATTATCGCTGCGACCCTTTGGAAAAGAATGTTTGCATTTCATTTAAAATTACTGATGGGATATTGGATTGGAATAACCGTACATTTAACATTCTGTTTAACGAGGGACGCTGTTTACTTACAGACCAAAAAGCTGATTACCATGTTGCCATGTCGATTGCCACTTTGACGACTTTGTTGCTCGGGTATAAAACCGCAATACAGCTTTATCGTACAGAACGTATACAAGGGGATGAACATTCAGTGCGAAGATTGGACGATGTAATTTTGCACGAAACTCCCTATATTTCAGACTATATTTAATACTTCAAAGAAAGGATTTGTTATTTTGTTCGAACATATAAAGTCGAGAACTTGTGTGATTGCACTTTTAGGAAGTGCAATCCTATCTTTCGGACTATATAATGTCCACTCTTTCAGCGGGGTAACTGAAGGAGGCGGTTTAGATTTAATATTGCTTCTTTAATATTTCACCTGCGGTATCGGCTGTTGTATTCAATGCTGCTTGCTATGCCACCGGGTGGAAAGTGATGGGCAAGGATTTTGTCATATACTCTATTATTTCAAGTATAGGATTTTCCTCCTTTTATGCTGTTTTTGAGCAGTTTGGACCCATTGTGGCCGGGACTTGTCGATTTACCCCTGCTTGCAGCCATATTAGGAGCTATATTTGTAGGCGTAGGCTCCGGTCTTTGTGTCCGTTTCGGTATTCCGCAGCGGTGATATTGCTGTTAGGGTGTGTTTTTCTACCAACGGTGCAGAGTTGGGCGACATGTTAAAGCGTTATTTTATCTCTTTGAAAAAAGCCCCGAAATAATGATTTAATAAATCATATATAATCACTTTTAAGTTCACATATGCTGTAATAATTTAATTATACCCTCTTTCAGTTTGAGACTAGTTATTTCAAAAAGTTGATAAAAATATCCTTGCAAAATATTTTTATTGGTTATATAATAATTCTTGTCAGCGTTATAGAAAAAGAATACGGGGCATTAGCTCAGCTGGGAGAGCGCTTCGCTGGCAGCGAAGAGGTCAGCGGTTCGAGCCCGCTATGCTCCACTCCAAGGAACCCTTGATATAAGAGGGTTTCTTTTATTTTTTGAAGGTTGATTTTTGAAGGATTTTGAGGTGAAATTTTAATTTGGTCATATTTTGATCATAGCTGTGTTTTAACTTATCCTATCAGGTATACTACTGCATTTTCGCTAATACATGGGAATATGTACCCAAGGTGATTCTAATTGGCGTATCCGAGTCGTTCGGATATAACCTTTGGATTGATGTTCAATTGTAACAACATCGTAGCATGGCTGTGCCGTAAATCATGAAAGCGAATCTTTTTCAGATTGGCTTTTTTTATTTGTCTGTTAAAAGATCTCCGTAAGTTGCTTGGATTAACAGGAGTACCAAGACTTGTACAAACTACTAGATCCAAGTCATTATATAACTCTCCTGCTTCTCTCTTGTCACTTTGAACTTTCTTTTTATGACTTAAAAGTTCATCTACCGTTTCATCCATCAATTGAATGACTCGTTTTCCTGCTTTCGTCTTTGCCCCAGGTTTCAACTCTTTGCCATCTGTAAGAGCGTTTGGCGTTTCATAATTTGCCTTTTTTCAAATTTGATATCAGACCAACGCAATGCTAAAATTTTTTCCCTATCTCATCCATGACATAATGCTGTGTAAGGTACAATAAAGTTTACGAAATAGCCTTTCTAAAAAAACTTCCTTTCTTCTATTAACTTTGAGGCATCGGTAAAAACATCAATGTAACTGCTCCCGAACCGCATCACAATACGATGCTAAATTCCATTACTCAAAACCTCATGAACAGCAAACACAAACAAACAAATTAACACCCATTTCTTCAAATAAAAAAACCAATTTCTATTTATCAGCAAATAATAAATTAGAAATTAAATGGTTACCAACCAAAAAGCCCATTTTTCAAGAACATCACGCTCAAATAACATTATATTGTGTCTTGATAAAGAACGATGATACTATATTTGGTTCAAATTTTTCTATAAAACCTTTTTGGGTGCTAATCATTAAATATAATTGTTGTTCTTAACATACCTTAAAGGATTTACCATAGGTTGTTTATTCCTACAATAACTCCTTTTGAAAACCTCTGAATTACAAAAAATACCAATTAATATTATGTGTTTGTCATTTTGAAAGAACCCTAGTATACTAAGATCTTCTTATACACATAGAGATTAAAATATGTTAAAATTTTTTCAAATAGCGAATTCTGAATTATATTTTTTGAGGTATAGTATAAAAATTATTTATTGTTATTTTAGGAGGATGTAAAATTGAAAATGATTTGCATTCAATGTCAAACTGAAATGATAACTGATTGTTCGGTTACAGTAGAGGGTGGTATGTTTGGGATAAAAATTAGTCAAAAAGGAAATAAACTGTTTAATAATATTTCGGCAGTACCTAAGTCAGCAGTTTGTCCAAATTGTGGAAACGTATCATTATATATCGAGGAATATAAACAGTTTAAGAAGTAAACAAAGCATTTGTTGCATGAATTCGTATATCTAAATATCAAATTTATTTCCACTACCATGATTCGAGGTGTTCTGTCTCATACTTTCGTCTGAACGATGTTAAGTCAATGAATAGATAGTCATGGAAGAACATAATCAAAAGGGCAATCATGGAAATGACGAAGGTAAAACCTTCTATACCACCATAAATCTTTAATATTGATAAGAAATGAGGTTGGTAAAGTGGAGATTAAACTCACAGATGAAGAAGCAAAGTACCTAATTGAATTATTAAAATTTGTTTTCAAAAAATACAAAGTCGATTTAAGACCGGGGAATAAAGGTGATGTCCTTCTTACCACAGAGGAAGAGTATGAATTTATACTTCACTATTATACTCCCTCACATCGTGGAGATAGATTATCTTTGCATCTTAGAGAAAGAGAGACAAATACAAACTTAGTACGAATTAATATTGATCCAAATGGGTTTCACAAAAATTCTAATGGCGAAACTATCTATGGAAACAGAATTTTAATCTTCTCCTATGAAGAATGGGTAAATAAAAGTGATGGATATACACATGTTAGAGCATATAACTTACCAAAAGAATTTAAAAATATTGATTGTCTTGAGCAGGTATTTTTAGACTTTTTGTTGTATATTAATGTTAAGAGTGAAGGAAAAATAACATTTGCTCCCTTATTATAAAGGATGGTGGTTAAAGTGGAATTGGATGTTGTTAAAGACTCCTATGTAAACTGGATACGGGAAAACACCCACTTATCTGATGGTCTAAACAATTCCATCGAAATCTCATCACCTTTTATTGATTCCTTGAATGAGAATATAAAGTTATATGTAGTCCCAGAGTCTAATGATATTAAAGTAACAGATGATGGTTACACAATATGGAATCTAGAAACTACTGGAATGGTCTTTCGAAAAGGCTCACAAAGAGAAAGAATTTTATTGGATATCATGGAACGGTATAGTGTTGATATAGACTTAAGCACTAAAGAATTGTATATAAAAACTGACAACGATAACTTAGGAATGGCTATACATGTATTAACACAAACCATTTTAAGTGTTTCAGATTTACTGCGTTTCAATAAAAAAAATATAAAGAACCTCTTCTATGAAGAAGTAAATAACTATTTTACCCAGAACAAGGAAATTTTTGATTACTTCCCTGATTTTGAAATACAAGGCAAGTCAAAATTAATGCATAGATTTGATTATTTAATGACTACTCAAAACAAGCAAAAGAAATTAGTCAAGCTCGTTAATTACCTAGACCAAGTTCAGCTAGAGAGAATCCTTCTAAGTTGGCAAGACACGAGCCAACAAAGAATTAAAAAGTATAACGAAAATCTTGGGATGGTAGCATTAATAAATGACTCTCAGAAAAAAATTTCAAGTAAGTTTGAAATTGCATTTGCTCAATATGGAATTGAACCAATAGGATTTTCAAATAAAGCGGCCGTAAATCAATCATTATCTCTTGTTGGATAATTGAACGTACAAAAAAACTCATCTATAAATGTTACTTGAATTTAGATGAGTTTTTTCTTTGCAGTAAAAAATAACGCTTATCGTAAGCCCCCATTCAAACAACGCATATAAATCAACAGCACCTCTTGTTAAAA